>Ga0272449_1000214_pt1 | contig 74098 bp, 50 predicted proteins | sample YNPCB0241_FD_198679 | JGI IMG/M metagenome (GOLD analysis project Ga0272449, IMG submission 198679) | Hot spring sediment microbial communities from Yellowstone National Park, WY, United States - YNP-CB-024-1 | ecosystem: Environmental > Aquatic > Thermal springs > Hot (42-90C) > Sediment...
CCGCGGTTAACACCACGTTCCGAACCATGTTAGGATGGGAGGTCCGCCGGGGCAAACCAGTGATTAAACACACACGCACGGCGGAGCATTCCGTAAGTGGGGTGATCGGTCTTTCGGGCAAAGCTGTGGGAACCGTGGTCCTAAGCTTCTCGACACCCGTGGCCCTTAAGGCTGCTTCGGCATTGCTGATGGAAGAGCTTTCCGAAATTAACACAGAGGTCCTGGATGCCGTAGGTGAATTAACCAATATGGTGGCCGGTGCCGCCAAAGCCCAATTGGAAGAGTATCAACTCTCGGTAAGTCTGCCCAATGTAGTCACAGGACACAATCACATCGTCCACTTCCCGTCCACGGTCACCCCAATAGCGATTCCCTTCGAAACGGATTACGGTCCTTTCACGCTCGAGGTAGCTCTTGCTCCAGTAGAAGGTGCCAAGTAAACCGCCCATTGCCTCAATGGAATACTCCTCAAAACGTTTCTTTGGTACCCATGGTGTGTGAGGAACCGATCCCCACCGAACCGAGGTAACCGCATACCTCTTATGCCCGAGTTGAGGACCTGCAAAACCCGGTGGTTACCGCTTGCAACCCTTTCCGGCATAGTGCCCGAAAACCGGTCTGCTCCCACAGCTCAACTTTATACGGAAGCCCCGGCTGAGCACACGGTTGAGGCTCCGGCACACCCCCAAAGACTTCGCACACCAATGTGCGAAAGGAACCTACGAGCTTTCCTTCGTCAAGCGATTTTCGAAAGTCATCGTGGACCCGGTATGGAACCCAAAAGTCGGAACTCCCTGCGGGCAAGAATATCAATCACCCTCGCGAGGAAAGGCCTAAAGGGGCATCCGTAGCACGGAAATTCATGCTCAGATTAGCTGGCTGCGGAGAGCAAGTTCCGGAGGATAAGGTTCCAAATAAAGCTGTTTCTGAAGGTACTCGACACCGAATATTCGGACATAATGCCGAATAAGCACTAGGGGCACAATCAGTGGTACAATTCCCCGCCGATATTCTTCAATGGTTCGGATTAGTTCTTCCCGGCTTGCTTTGTCGAGGTGATCACGGAAATATCCCAACATATGATGCATGACATTGACATGTCGGCCGCGGGTGGCCGGGATGGCAAGAGTAGTCATGAACATTTGCTCATATTCTTTGCGAATCTCGGCCCGCCCTAATCCCTTGGCCTGGGCTAGCCAGCGGCCCATCTCTTGGGCTTTCTTTGGACTATGAACCATCAGCTGCAACTTGTGGACAGTGTGAAACTCAATCAGTTTGGAGAGATTCCAGGAACCTGCCCACAGCTGTTTCAATCGGTGATAGGCAAAAACCCGTTCCACCCAATTTTCCCGAAGCTGAGGATCATGCAACCGACCTTCTTCGATGATGGGGAGTAAAGGAAAAGTTTCCATCAGCACGGCAGCGAATCTCCCCGGTGCCCAGGGGGCGGGCTTGCCATCAGCCCGGAACGTTCGTACCCGAAGGCCACAACTTGGACTATTCTTTTTCAAGATGAATCCACAAAGGTCCAAGCCGGCCAATTCCCGCAGGCGTTTTTGGGCCCACAAACTCATTCTTTCCGTGTGATCCTCCTGAGTGGCTGGGCAAATGAGTCGAAGATCGTTACTCTCGTTGTATTGCAATCGAAGAGTCGGTCGAGGAACTCCAAGACCCATCTCTACTTCGGGGCAGACCGGGACGTACTCGAAATACCGGCCCAAGCTTTCCCGAACGTACAAATCGCGAGCATGAGCCCCGTTATACCGCACCGGTTCGCCCAACAGACAACTAGAAACCCCGATCCGAAGAGGGACCGAACACATTTCCTTTCCAGCTCGCCCCAAATCCTTTGCTGCCGAAGACTCTTTGCTCATAAGTTTGTTCTCCGGATTTCGAGCCAGTCCCTTAACCCATCGGACCAAGAAGGGTCAACAAAGTGCCGGTCAAAGTTTCTTGCCACCACGGATTCCCGCCGGTCTTATGCGAACTACGGCCCGAAGGCTGTCAAACCGATCGTCAAACCTCATTTTCGCGAATTGCAAATCCTTGACAAATTGCGAGGCGGATTGCCCAACTTCATGCGGGCAAAATGGGTAACACTCACCGGGTGCAAATCTCGGCCAATCTGACACCTATGGTCTCTCATCTATACCCTCCAGGAAAAGACACATAACCCCCTTTCCCATTTGAACCGGTGGGAGAGACCGGGCAACATTCCAAAAACCAAGCGGTAAATTTGCCCGGTAAGACAAACGTGGGAATTTCCAGAGAGGCCCGGCAGTTCGTTAATTTTTTGGGCAGAATTAAAAGAGGACAGCCCCCTTATTACGGGTCATTTGTCAAGTGTACCATCTCGGCGGACATCCTCGGCCTAAATCTCAGGACCGTTCACCAACGGTTTCGCGTCAGTGGATTAAGACAATCGGGGCTTCGGAGCCTCCGGGGCACATGCCCCAGCCGGCCCGCTTTTCCGTAACCTTCAATGGCAATAAAGTTCACTATTCCTGCCGACAAAATCCCACGGTAAGATTTGATATCCTACGCTACAAAAGCGTTTTCTATTACTGCTGTTAGATGCCTCTTGTGGGTTTTTGTGAACTTGGGAGGAATGACCCATGCAACTTACCCACCAGGTGCGAGAACGGTCGAAGCTCTCGCGGACGATGTACCAAATCCATTTCCGGGACCTTCTCAGGTTCGTTGCGTGTAGTTTTCTATTTTTGCTTGGAAGTGTCATCTGTTCCTCCATGTCCGAGGCAGCGGAAAAGTTAGCACTGTTTACCCGGTGGCGAACCCCCGCTGAAGACGGAAAAGGAGTACAAATCCATTACAAGACAGTCTACTGGGACCCGGCCAAAACGGCCGCTATTGTATGCGATATGTGGGACAATCATCATTGTCCTTCGGCGGTCCGACGGGTGAACGAGATGGCCCCTCGGATGAATCGGCTGCTCCACGCCTTAAGGCAGCGTGGAGTACTGATCGTCCACGCCCCCAGTGGTACGATGTCCTATTATGAGGGGACTCCACAGCGGCAGCTTGCTCTAAGCGCGCCAAAAGTAGAAACACCTGTCCCTCTTCAATCGTGGTGCAAATTAGATCCCACCGTCGAAGGCCCCCTCCCGATCGACGATAGCGACGGTGGGTGTGAAGATCCCAACTCTCCCCCTAAAGCGGTCTGGACAAAACAGAACGAGCTCCTGGAAATCGCCCCGGGCGATGCTATAGGCGATGGAGTGGAAATCATCTACCTCTTCAAACAGCGGGGAATCGAAAATGTCTTCCTCATGGGTGTTCATACGAACATGTGCGTTCTAGGGCGACCATTTGGTATCCGACAGCTTGTTCGACAGGGTTTTAACGTGCTTTTGGTTCGGGACATGACCGACAGCATGTACAACCCGGCCCGTCCACCATATGTCCGGCATGTTCGCGGAACGGAGCTAGTGGTGGAACATATCGAACGATACTGGTGCCCAACGGTGACATCGGCCGACCTCTTGGGCGAACCGGCTTTCCGATTTCGCGAGGATGACCGTCCTCACGTGACTTTTTTGGTGAGCGATGATCACTATCAAGCCGACAAATTGTTACCACAGTTCGCTCACATGTTGGCGGACCAATTCGACTGCTACACCACCGTGATGCATGGCCAGGGAGGACACTACATTTGGGGGATTGAGGAGCTGTCTGCAGCAGATTGTTTGGTGCTTTACATTCGGCGTTTGGGCCTGCCGGAGCACCAGTTGGCCATGGTTCGTCGGTACCTGGAGAGCGGCAAACCCTTGGTGGCCCTTCGCACTGCCAGTCATGCCTTCGACACACGAGGAAAGGTTCCCCCGGGAGGAGCCGAGTGGATCGGATTCGACCGGGAAGTTTTAGGGTGTAATTACAAGGGGCATACCCTCGTCGGAGGAAGCATTGTGCGATTAGTGCCGCAGCAAGTTAACCACCCCATTCTTTCAGGGTTGCCCCAGGAACCGTGGGAAAGTGAGGGAACTTTATACCTTGTTTCTCCCCTCCTGGACGATGTCACCGTGCTCATGATGGGGGAAGCCGGCGGGCGAGTCGAACCAGTCACATGGATTCGAAACTATCACGGGGGACGGATCTTCTTCACTTCTTTGGGTCACCCGAAAGATTTTGAGAATCCCGCTTTTCGCCGGCTGCTGGTAAATGCGATCTTTTGGGCCTTAGGTCGACCCGTTCCCCACCAAAAATAGGCGGTACCCAGTGATTTCCCCGCAAAAAGGGCCTTTCCAAGTTTCACCCCTCTTGTCGAGGGTGTTTTAGCCGAAAATTTTTTTCACAATTTCGAAGCAGCCAGCCAGATCACACACATTGTGTCTGTTAAAATAGTCATAAAGGCAGCCTACAAGTATTTAACGAGGCCCAGGCGGCCGAAATATTTTTGGGAGCGGGTAGCAGATTGAAGTTAAACAACCGCAAACTCTGGACAATTTCATCTCTCCAAGATCAAACCCGTAAGACAGCGTCTTCAAATAACCAAGACGCTGCTGGTTCGGGTTTGCCTCCCCTCCGGAGTCTTTGGGTGCTAGAAGCATCACAGACTCATGTTCGGTAACAGAAAAGCCCCGTCACTCGAAGTTGCCCTAACTTTTTGAGGCACGACAACTTACGGCTGACTTGCCTTTTAACCCAGTTGATGCTTTAAAAGAAGACCCCACTTAGGATCCACCCGTTGGCCGGGGTAAAGCCTTGGGAAAAACTCCCCGGACCGGCCGGTTCGTTTTCCTTACTTCAAAGTAGTCTCTCAGTTCCACACTAAGATGTTCGGTTGACCCAAACCTCGCGATTTTTTGGAGACTGAATCAACGATCGACAAGGCTTAGGAAGCGGTTCCCGCCGTTTGAGGGGGTAGGACCCAAGGGAATTTTGACCACGAAGGTGTCCTTAATTACCTGATGCAGGGACTACCTGATGTAGGCGACCAGCAAGAAATGAGAACTCTCGACCCGCCGGACAACCAAAGCCTGCTTGTCCCACATGAAGAGGAGACGGTGGAAAATCGGAGGAGTCGGCCGGTCCCACCTTCTCACTCCGGCTTAATCCTCTCACCTGGAGAGGTAGTTCGGGCGGAGATGACCATTTCCGGAATAGTTCAGGGGGTAGGGTTTAGACCGTTTGTGTATCAGCTGGCCAAGAAACTGGGGCTAACCGGATTTGTCCGAAACGAATCCTCCTCGGTGCGGATCCAGATCCAAGGGCCTGGAAATGCCTTGGAAGAGTTTTGTTCCCGGCTGGTGTCAGACTCTCCCCCACAAGCTCGGATTGAATCGATAGAGATTCGGGTTTTGCCGGCCGACTTGTCGGAAAAGGAGTTTTGGATTGCTTCCAGCTCGGGAGCTTGGGCGAAAGCTCCGGTAATTCCCGCCGATTTGGCAACCTGTGAAGAATGCCGCCGAGAGATTTTCACTCCCAGCGAACGGCGTTACCGGTACCCCTTCACCAACTGCACGAATTGCGGACCGCGTTGGTCAATCATCCGCGGGTTGCCCTACGATCGGCCGGTGACCTCAATGGCACAGTTCGAGATGTGTCGGGAGTGTCGTGAGGAATACGAGGATCCTGCCGACCGACGCTTTCATGCCCAACCTATTGCCTGCCCTCAATGTGGCCCGAGTCTCCGTCTCCTGTGTCCGGATGGTGTCCTAATAGCGGAGAAAGACCAAGCCCTTCGAAAGGCGGCCGCAGCTGTTGGGGAAGGAAAGATCCTGGCTCTCTTAGGACTGGGGGGATTTCAACTTGTGGTGGATGCCACCTCTTCCGCGGCTGTTCAAACGTTGCGGGAGCGGAAACGCCGCCCTCACAAACCCTTTGCCGTCATGTTTCCCACCCTCGAAGCTGCAAGTTCGTGGTGCGAAATCTCTGGAGAGGAGGCTGAGGCCCTGCTCAGCCCCCAAGCCCCCATCTTGCTAGTGCGGCGGCAGGCCGATCTCCCCCCGGGCCTCCCGAGGATCGCCGAGGAGGTCGCCCCCGGAAATCCTTACCTGGGAGTGATGCTCCCATATACCCCTTTGCATCACCTTTTGATGGCGGAGATTGGAGGCCCTGTCGTCTGCACCAGTGGCAACCTTTCGGAAGAACCGATGAGCATCACACCGGAGGAGGGCCTGACACGGTTGGGCAAGATTGCGGACTTTTTCCTGGTCCATGATCGGCCTATCGTGCGACCTGTGGATGATTCGGTGGCACGGATTTTTCGAGGCCGAATTCAGCTGTTACGCCGGGCACGGGGTTATGCCCCTCTCCCCTGCCGGATGCCTCGGGGTTCCTCCAAGATCTTGGCCGTGGGAGCTCACCAGAAAAATACGGTGGCACTGCTTTTGGGCCCCTCCGCGATCGTCGGAGCCCACATCGGAGATCTGGACAATAGCCTGAGCCAGCAAGTGCATCGGCGAGCGATAGAAGATCTGTTAACCTTCTACGAGGTCATCCCCGAGGCCATTGCTTGCGATTTGCATCCGGATTACGCCTCCACCCTACTTGCTCAGGAGCTGAGTCGACACTTCGAAGTTCCGCTGGTTAGCGTTCAGCACCACCACGCTCATATCGCCGCATGCATGGCCGAACACCATTTGCAAGGCCCCGTCCTGGGAGTTGCCTGGGATGGAGCAGGTTATGGGATTGACGGAACCGTGTGGGGAGGCGAGTTTCTTCTCGTGGAGGAGGGAGGAAATTTCCGGCGGGTGGGAACCCTCCGTCCTTTCCCGTTGCCGGGTGGAGAAAAAGCTTCCCGCGAGCCAAGGCGGTCCGCTTTGGGGTTGCTCTATGCTCACGGCGGTCAGGCGAGTTGCTCCATAATCCAGCACCTGTTTACACCCCAAGAGTTTGCTATCTTGCAGGAGATCCTCAGGAAAAACATTTACTCGCCGGTCTCAAGTAGCGTGGGTCGGCTGTTTGATGCCGTGGCCACGCTCCTTGGTGCCTCTCCTACCACAACGTTCGAAGGCCAGGCAGCCATGGAGCTTGAGTTTCTGGCAACTGCTGCGGGGCCTAGCCGATACCGGGCGGAGCTCGTAGAGAAAGATTTGGTGCTGATAGATTGGGGGCCACTGGTGGAGGCTATCCTCTCCGACCTGAAAACCGGCCGAGACACCGCGGAGATCGCGTGGGCATTTCACGAGGCACTGGCCGAATCCATTTGCCAGGTGGCATCGCGGCTTGGGCAGGCCACTGTCGTCCTCTCCGGCGGATGCTTTCAGAATCGGCTCCTTTCCGAACTAACCATCGACAAACTTCAGGAGCGAGGTTTCCAAGTGTTCTGGCCCGAGGCCTATCCACCCAACGACGGCGGCATTGCACTCGGGCAACTAGCGGTTGCCCAGGCTTTACTTAGGGATGAGCAGAGGAAATATTTATCCGACGGTTGCCCACAGGCCCCCGACGGCGAATAAGCGAAAATTGTCTTGGCAGTTCGGTAATGCCCGGTTGGTTTCGTTCCGGATCAGAATTTGCTTTCCAAACCTTGCCGGAAGAAAGTTGAGCGGAGCAAGCCCGGTCTTTCGGGCCGGCTAATTATACCCTGCTATAAGAGTCAGATCTTACACCATGTCGGAAAGGCATGAATACCATGTGCTTAGGAATCCCTGCGAGGGTAGTGGAAATCTATGAGAAAGACGGGCTCCTTATGGGGGTAGCCGAGACCGGAGGCATCCGCAAACAGGTGTGTCTGGAATACACCCCCGAGGTCCAAATTGGACAATATGTGATTGTCCATGTGGGATTTGCCATCAGCATTCTGGATGAGCGGGAGGCCCAGGAAATGCTGGAGACATTACGCGAGCTGGCAGAGGCCACGCAGACTGCCAGTGAATTTGCCTCCCTCGATCAATCCTCGCCAGCAGGGCAATAACCCGCAGGCCCAAAACAGTTCGTTCCCACTGAGGGTACGGTTGATGCGGAAACACTTGTGAATATTTTTGCTTGTTGACAGGTCGAGTCGGAGCTTTTTAGTGTTGGCGGCATTTACCCCTTCTTTCGGCGGATCGCCTACTTGCAGGATGGTAACCGGGCTCTTAACTCAAGGGAATTAGCAACTCCCACTTGGCTGGCCGCTCATTGTCAGGGAAACAGTACTGAAAAAATCCCGGTCCGCTGGAGCCCAGAATGGCTAGAAGGGCTGCCTGGGCCGATGGCGAAGGAAGGAAATCCGATAGCCAATGCTTAATTCTATGGGATTCATCTATGCAACTCGGGATATGGGGGTGGTTCTCAACAACTCGCAAAAGAAGCAATGTCTCCGGGGATATTGATACCGTAGGGCACCGCTTCTTCATCGGGGTGGTACCGAGGTCAAGCATTTATGAAGTAGTTCCGCAGGTCTGCTAGGGGGTAGTTGATCACCCCGCTTTGCATGCTCGAAATCTTAAAGCGAGGATTGGCAAAAAGAGAAAGCAACCGTGAAATACGTTCAAGAGTTTCGAGATCCGGACAAGGTCAAAGCGTTAGCATCCCGCATAGCTGCAATCACGAGCCGAGCATGGACTATTATGGAGGTTTGTGGGGGGCAAACTCATGCAATTCTTCGTTTTGGATTGGACCAGCTTCTACCTCCCCAAATTAATTTAATCCATGGACCGGGCTGCCCCGTGTGTGTCACTCCTGTGGAATCCATTGATCGGGCAATTACGGTGGCCCTTCAGCCCGCGGTGATTTTCTGCTCGTTCGGGGATATGTTGCGGGTACCAGGTTCCTCCTGCGACCTTTTTGGGGCAAAGGCCCGGGGGGCAGACGTCCGAGTCGTCTATTCCCCCTTGGATGCCCTTCAATTAGCTCAGAAACATCCCGACCGGGAGGTGGTCTTTTTTGCGGTTGGATTCGAAACAACTGCTCCTGCGACAGGCATGGCCGTGCTACAAGCCCAGCAACTGGGGTTGAAAAATTTTTCTCTTCTTGTGGCCCATGTATTAGTTCCCCCGGCTTTGCGAGCGATCTTACTGGGAGGAGCAAAAATTGACGGATTTCTTGCAGCCGGACATGTGTGCACCGTAAGCGGCGTGGAAGACTATTATCCCATCTCTCGAGAGTTCTCTGTCCCGATCGTTGTCACCGGCTTTGAGCCGCTCGACATTCTTCAAGGCATCGAGATGTGTATCCGCCAGCTAGAGTCAGGTCAGGCCACGGTGGAAATCCAGTATGACCGATCGGTCCGGCCCGAGGGTAACCGCAATGCCAGGGCTTTGGTGAATCGGGTGTTCGAAGTCACCGATCGAAAGTGGCGGGGATTAGGACTTTTGCCCCAAAGTGGGTTAAAACTCCGGGAGGAATTCCGCTTCTTTTGTGCGGAAGAACGTTTTGGGCTGCAAGAAATTGTTCGTGAGGAAGCCCCCGGGTGTATCGCCGGAGAGGTCCTCCAGGGAAAAGCCAAGCCACCCCAATGCCCCTTCTTTGGCACGAAATGTACCCCAGAACACCCACTGGGTGCTCCCATGGTTTCCAGCGAGGGAGCGTGTGCAGCCTATTATCGATACCGTCGGCCAGACCACTCGGCCAGAAATGCCACGCTCTCGCACGAAGTACCCTAAAGGCGAAACTGACGAGCCCCTGACGTTTTTCCGCACCCCGGAAGGAAAAGGAAATAACGTTTCGCGACTTGCGATCTTTCAGGTTAGTTCAAAAAACGACCCAGCTATCTCATGACCGCAGAAAAAATACCCGACCGCAAAAATTTCTCACCACCGTCCGAACGCTCGTTTGGTGGGGGTATTTGGTCGCCGAGTTGCCCGGTGCCTTCCCCAGATAAAACCACGATCCAACTAGCCCACGGAGGTGGGGGCCGGTTGATGCAACAGCTTATCCGGGAGGTCTTTCTGCCGCTGATGACCGGCGGCCAATGGGGAGTTGGAACCTCGCCACCTTTGCACGATAGTGCCACCATCGATTTGGCACAAGCCCGTCTGGCCTTCACCACAGACAGTTATGTGGTTAGGCCTCTTTTTTTCCCAGGAGGCGACATCGGTCGGCTGGCGGTTTACGGTACCGTGAACGACCTTGCAATGGCAGGAGCCCAACCTCTAGCCTTGGCCACGGCATTCATCCTGGAGGAAGGTTTTCCTTTGGAAGATCTCCGCCGCATCCTCCTGTCGATGCAAGAGGCCGCCAAGAATGCAAGCGTTGCTTTCGTCACCGGGGACACCAAGGTGGTCGATCGGGGGAAAGGGGACGGGGTATTTATCACGACCACTGGGATCGGGTTGATTCGTGCGGGAGTCGAAATCGGCCCCCATCGGGTTCAACCGGGGGATGCCATCGTGGTCAGCGGAGATTTGGGACGGCATGGAATTGCCATCCTTTCCGTGCGTGAGGGCCTTCAATTTGAAAGCCCGATTGAAAGTGATTGCTGTCCGTTGCTCCCCCAGGTGGATGCGATTTTGGCCGCCGGGATCAACGTTCACTGCTTGCGGGATTTGACCCGGGGCGGACTAGCCTCTGCTCTCAACGAGATTGCAACTGACGCCGGAGTAGGCATGGAATTGGATGAGGCCGCGATCCCTGTCAGCGAGCCCGTAGCCGCGGCATGCGAGCTTCTGGGCCTAGATCCAGTTTATGTGGCATGTGAAGGCCGACTGGTGGCCATCGTGCCAGAAAAGGAGGCCGAAAAAACTTGCGAAATCCTCCGACAATTCCCCGGCGGCGAAGCAGCCGCCGTGCTGGGGCGGTGTGTAGCCGAACACCCGCGAGTGGTGATTGCCAAAGGGCCGTGGGGCACAGATCGCGTCATCGATCTTCTTTCTGGTGAACAGATGCCTCGTATTTGTTGATCCTGGCTCGTTAGCTCGTAAACCGGGGGCCCAAAATAAAGGGGGTGTCAAGAGGAGTTCTTTTGTGAAGCCGCCGAGTGAAATCGGAGGCCATATGATTCAGTCTGACACCCTTCCACGGAGTACCAACAAGGTGGGGGACCACGGAGTTTTTCCTTTTTTTTTTGCTTATGGGACACTCCGTCCGGCGGGAGATTTAAGGGGCCGATTGGGCTGAAATCTTTCCGGGGGGAGCGACCCGTTTCGGCCATGAGGAATGCCCCAAGCCGCACGGTATCACCATCAAGCAAAATGGATGGTTGTCCCGGAAAGAATACCCTCACAAATGCTTCCACCAAACATGTGCAGAAAGTAATCCCACCCAAATTTCGGAAGGATTATCCGAGGGCCACGTGAGCCGAAACCTTTGCAATAGCCGGGGCCTTCCGAGCTGGGAACATGGTTCGTTATTGCTGCAAATTGCGGCAGGACCAGGTACTAGCACTGCGACTATTAGAACGAATACAAATTCTTACCATGACGTAGGGACAACGAGAGACTAACGGAAAAACATCCAACAGCAACGTTACCAATCGGGGATACCTAGGGCCTTTTGAAAGATCGAGGGTTGAAAAAATTCCGGCCAATCCGGAATGGGAGTTACCTGTAGGTAAGTTGTTGCCAAACCGGCCGGTTACCGACACATTCCGGCTAGTCTCCCGATCGTTCTTTAAGGGAACCGCTTCTGATATTCCTCACGTAGTAAAAGTGGGTCGGAAATGCTTTCGCCACCCAGTGGAAACGGCGATCCCTGGTAGCCGCGGGTCCGAAGTGGCTAAGCTAAAGAGCTTTGAAGCAAATTTCCGAGTAGGTGTTCGATGATCAGACTTGTCAATTTCACCAAATGTTATGGGGGGCGGGTGGCCGTCGACCGGCTCAATTTGCACATAGAAGCGGGAGAAATATTCGGGTTTGTCGGACCGAACGGGGCCGGCAAAACTACCACCATCCGTTTCCTCGCTACCTTGATCAAAGCCACTGCGGGGGATGGGTTTGTGGGCGGACATAGCGTCGTTCGCGAACCACTGGCTGCCCGCCGGGCTTTAGGTTACATGCCCGATAGCTTTGGGGCATACCACGGGATGAGGGTAAAGGATTTCCTGAAGTTTTTTGCGGAAATCCATCACGTACCTCGCAAGCAGCAGAAACAAGCTATTGACAACTTGGTGCAGCGGTTAGACCTCACCGGCGTGTGGAACGAATACGTTAATCGCCTTTCCCGGGGAATGAAGCAAAGGCTCTCCCTTGCTCAAGCCTTGATCCATGATCCCCCTGTCCTCATCTTGGATGAACCGGCAAGTGGGCTTGATCCGCGAGCTCGGATCGAGCTCAAACGGTTGCTCCTAGAACTGAAAGCTGCTGGCAAGACTATCCTGGTTTCCAGCCACATTTTGGCGGAGCTTGCCGACTACTGTACAACGATTGGTTTGATGCACCAGGGACAGCTTCTCTTTTGCGGCCCTATCCAATGGCTCACCCAACAGCTTCACCCGGTTCGCCGGGTAAGTGTCCGGGTTGTAGACTCGGCAGAGGCCGCAGTGCGGCTTCTGGAGTCATGGTCGCAAGTCCGGTGGATCGCCACTGAAGACCGCACAATCTCTTTCGAAGTGGAAGCAAGCGATGAGGACCTCGCGAATTTGCTCCGGGAACTGGTTCTCCAAGGAGCCCGAATCTGTTCCTTTACAGAGGAAGAACCTTCTTTAGAAGACCTCTTCTTACGAGTAACGAACTCTGGCAGCCGAGCAACAAGTGGAAAGGTGTGAACTTCTCCCAGGAGACCGACTCGGACTAGCCGGGCCTTTTTCTTTCGCAATCTGTCCCTTTTCGGCTTCTCGGAATCAGCTTACAGCTGGTCCATGCATACCTCCATGTACTCACGATGGGGCTTTTCCAAGGGTGGCCTTTTCGGCTCTCTCCCCCATCACGGCCAGCTTTAGGTTGGGTCCCCAGGTCATAGAAAGGGGGCCCCAAGACAATTGACACATAGGAGCTTCACCTTTCCCCCGAAGGCTAGCTCCTGGTACCAGCCTGCATGAAAAGGACGAAAGTCCGAAGGATTCCAACTGGGAATGCCGATGCTCAACTTGCGGGAACTTTTGGGCTTTGCCAACTGCATGATCGCTAGCACTCTGAAGTGGCGAAAAGTTCTGAAGAAGTTCCCTGAGGGTTTTAGGGAGCTTTTCCATGAACTTCCCGGTTTTCCGCTTGCTTCTCACCCCCGGGTAGCCCGTGGGGAGGGACCTCCCGCGAAAGGTTGATGCCAGTTGGGCCCCCGTTGCTCCTTACTCCCCCCAAAATCCTGGGTACACGCGTGATTCCGGCTTAATCGAATTCCTGAAAAGACCCCGCAAGCGGAACTCTCCCGGGCTTCAGATGTCGAACATTGCTGTATTTGGAGGAGATTTGGGCCGGAGGATTGGCAGGCCCAAATGGCCCCGATATGGGCTGAACAACCCACTTACGAGGAAGGTTTTCCGCCCTAAACACCTGCGGAATTATGTAGAGCCCTCGACTTATGCCCCCACTCTCAGGGAATAACATGGCGGTCGCTTAGGAGGTGTATAACGTTTCCCCTCGAAATCAGACCTTTGTAAAAAATTCCGCGATGTTGGAAATCAATTTTTCGTAACCCTTTGTCATATCTTGGTTTACAGGCACCAATGATGAGAGGGTATCCCCTGGAACTGCGTCCTGCTAGGACACTTTGGAAATAAGAAATTCGTCGTAAGCCTATGAATTGTGGCACCTTAGGGCAAACAGATTTGGAATAGCTCAACTTCCACTTGTGCTACTTCGCTAGCTCTCCTCGCGAATGCCCCTCGAGTTTTTTGCTCCGGATCCGGGTTCAGCTTTATGGTTATATTGCACCACCTATTCAAGGGGATTTCTAGTGCCCACCCCCCAAACAAGGGATTAACATCCAGGTGACATGCTCTCGGTAAGTTCTGCCTCGTTTGCAATTCTTCCCCAGGCCTGTCGGTCATGGTTATCCCGCAAAGTCCCCTTGCTTGCGCAAGCAGAATGCAGGTGCAGGAAGGCCGCGGAGTGGAAGCTCTAACGCGGCAGGTTTGACCAAGGGCCCTAGTCCAACGGAAGAAGTTGGAGAAAAGGTGGAAGACCGGCAAAGGTAAAAAGTTGAAGACCGGTAAAGATGAAAAGTTGAAGTTAAGGAGTCGAGCCTGTGACACAAGAACACGGAGGTATCGCTTTGAATCCTATGTATCCAACACGGGACGAGCGGGAGCAAACCCAGGCAGGGCCGGCACCCTCAAGCATCCCATCCGGGTCCTCTCCGTCTCGGTCCACGCCAGCGTCGCCCACAATATGTACCCAGGAGCCGTTCGACCGAATTCTCCAAGAAGCCAGGAGGCTATTTGCCAGCCGATGCCCTTGGCCAAGGTTTTATGACGAGATTTTGGGGCCCAAGGGACTCCTTCATCAATTACTGACCACCCCGGAAGCTATCGCGGAATTCGTCCGCAGCCCCGCTTACAAAGAAATCCAAGATATGCTCACTCAGTTGCGGCGGAGAAAGCTCCGCCGGCGAGGAGGGGAAACCATAAAGATCCTTACGGTCCGAGTTCCAGAAAGTTTCCATCAAATCATCGCCCGAGAAGCCGCCCAGGCTGGGGTAAGCATCAATCAGCTGTGTGTTGCCAAACTCATACAGGTAATCGATTCAAAACTTCTTGGCACACCTTCCGCCTCGGATAATCTTCCTGGCAAAGCAGAGTCCTCTAGTGTTCCTGCTAAAGCGGAGTCGTCGGGAGAAGAATCTCGCCTAGTTTCACCACCAGAAGCATCCGCAGCCGACTCCCCGCCCCACCAAGAAATCCCGGGCGAAACTGGGCCATAGAATATCTTCCCCCCGGGCAGACCTCATACCAGAAATTTAAACTTTCACGCATAGGCCCAACCTTTGAACTTATAGGGACCAGCAAGGGGACTCCCGAAGCACAGGGTTGGTACCCCCACTTCGTGGCTCCAACCGCTCAAGCTCTCAACACGAGATTCAATAATTACATCCTGATGCTCCCAGGGAATCGGAGGTCGGGCCTAATTTCGGTTGGAAGCGGACAAGCAAAAAGATGATTTCCTTCAAACGCAGGGGTTACTCTGTCATCTGGAGGTACAGCCGCAAAGCCGCCCCTAGTGAACTTCCAAATGCCCGGCTGGAAGCGATATCCACCACTTTGCCGCCCGCACAGGCATACGGGAACTCGAGGGTACATGCAAGCTTAATTCCCTCGAGACCTGAAGCCCACCGAGTAAAAGAAAACGCACGATCTGGAGATGCATTGTTCCATTCGACGCCGAAGGGAATGTTGTTCCTAGGATCGTAAGGAAGGGTGTCGGCCGACGTCGCTTGCAGAATCTCCGAAAAACGATCGATTTCCCGCTGGATATTCTCGAACGGACTGCCCACCAGAAATATTTCTTCGTCTCGCCGCCCCCGAATGTAAGGACAATGGAGGTCCAAAGCCACCCGAAGGCGTCCTTCCGACCATCTTGGGGCAAAATCTTTCATTGCCCGAACAGATGGGTAGATGGGTTCCTCGCGGTAATCTCGATTGTGGTCATGAGGACGCCGATTCTTTCCCTGATCGCCATCTTCGACACCATCCTTGTCCATAAAAGGTACCACGGCAAGCTCCACGTTTTCGCAAAACCATGGAGCATCCGGCCCGGTAAGGACGGCCTCCATTAAGCCTTCCAGTACCCAGCTGGCCATCATCTCGCAAGCGTGATGTCGGCAAGTAATCAGGACACGATGGCGAGGCCTCCGGGAGAGACATCCCAGGTGAATTCTCTCCGTCCGCCGACCTTTGGGGGTAATACAATGGTCCACAACCTTCAGCTGAGGCGTTTCTGCGTGGCGATCCAAAAAGCGACACAGGTCCGCCTCGAGATAGGGCATAGCAAGGCAAAAACGTGCCTCGGCTGTATCGGCAGGAATTTCAATAGTAAACGAGGTCCCTCGGACCTTCTCCCGCCCTAGCCAGGACCATGGGCCCTCGCCGATTTTCACTGCCGGGCCTCGGCAGGTAAAGACATCTTTGTTGGTAAAGTGGAAGGTAAGCTCCCGGCCATTTCCTCCCCTTACCCGAAAATACCAGTAAAACCACCAACCTTCCGTGTCGCGGAGTTCCTGAGCCAGATAAATGGTATTCCCTTCGATCCGCTCTACGATGATGTTTCCGCCTGGGAAGGCAGCATCCACCACCAACTCACCGGCTTCTGCCGAAGAAAAGCCCCGGTCCTTTTGGCAAACGATAGCCGCCAAACCCCGGGAGTAAGCAATAGGAGCCGCCATCACTATCCCGCCTATTACCTGCCGTCTGGTCCAGGGCTGCGACTGGCCTGTCCTCCGGTTGCCTAAAAGCATCGTAACTTTCTCCTTCCGAGGTCGTGGTGCATCTTTTCCAAACTTGCTACCGGAAAAGGAAAAAGCCAAAGGAGGTCTTTCACCTCCCATCAATTAACTCGACGGCAACGTACAAGATATTCCCACCCAATGGCATCTTCCGGCACTTACTCCGCAGTTGCGATAAACGCCCCGCAGTGGTGCCAGGCAACAACGAACTTTGCCTATACAAACGCCAAGGTCATCGTGAAATTGAAATGCCCGGGTCTTTTGAGCTTCCGTGCATCAGAGTCTTCCCATCCTCGACGGTTGGTTAATATCGATTTAGCACCCCAGTTACTGGCTTCTCAAAAAGGTGCCTGACTTGCTGGACTCTACCGCCGCCCCTAAACCTCGGAAGCATAGTCCTACAGTTTGCACCAAAGGTTGGGCCGCCGTAGACAACCGCCTCCTTACCTTACCCGGGTTGGTCAGCTCGAAACGGACGAAGGGGACCTGATTGGCTCATCACTAAAGGAGACCCAGAATCGACCGAAGCCGGTTGCGGTGACGAAAATCAGGACTCTCTAACGAGCCGGAACCCCGGAAAATTTCAGAAGCAGACGTGCACCATCTCGGATAGTCCCACCCGTGTGGCGGCTGCGACGATGCGGTTCCGTAAACTATCCCGGTACCTCGCGTACATTTTCTCGTCGAAGACCAGTGCCCGATATCGATGTTCTAACTCCGGAAAATGCCCGCGAAGCAACCTTCTGACGCTTTCCCAAACCTTTGGGCGAAGATTGAACGCGTCTACCCAGATTTCCGAGGCCCCCATCTCTGCCGACTTAACCAAAACCGCTTCCACCTGAGAGGGGCTATCCGAAAGGAAAGGAAGAACGGGGGCAAACATCACGACCGCCTTTATCCCCATTTGATGGGCTTTCGCCACCACATCAAAGCGGGCCGATGGACTAGCTGCCCGAGGTTCCCATAGCTCTGCAAGCCGATCGTCCACGCAGCTTACTGACACTCCGACTTTCACTGGCCGATCTACAAAGAGTGGCAAATCTCGCAAGATAAGATCGCTTTTCGTAAGAATTCGTAGACTAAAGCCGTGCTCCAAAAGAAGTTCGGCCGCCTTCCTGGTCAGACCCAACTGGGCTTCTACCGGTTGCCAGCCGTCACAGGCACTGCTCAAAAACACCTTCCCCGGAGGAAGCCGCCTTAACTGCCGCCGAAGAGATTCAAGAATCCCCAGTTTGATATCCACGTAATCTCCCCAGGGTTCGGAGTGCGGATAGAAACGCTCCATATAGCGTGCATAGCAGTACACACATCCGTGCACGCATCCCCCGTAGCAATTCAAAGTATAGTCTGAGATCGAGCTTCGATTGAGTGCCGTACGACATGGACGAATACGAAGAACAACTGGTACCGCCGTCCCTCTAGGAGTGGGCAGCTCGACATGGGCGGAAAAGCCCGAAATTTTTGCGGCGTCGTTGCCCGCATCGGGGATCTCATGCCGGAAGAGAATCTCCTTTGGCAGGATCTCGGCCCACGGAAAAAGAAGGGGAAATTCTCTTCGGGAGCTTTGACCCCTCACTTGCTCTTCCACGGACTTCCACCCTCAACCTTTCTCATATGAGTCCCGAGGCCAAATAAAGAGAAGACCCTCGCCGTCCCCAACCGGTTCTGCTATCGACCTTAAAAATGCGTTTCTGAAGCTAGTCCGCTCCGCAAAATACACCTCCTAAGAACAACGCTCAGGAAACCAACCTTCGCAGGTCCGGAGCACCGACAGCTCCGTCCCAGCTAGTTAGCGATCCATCCTTCTCCGCCGCTATCACGCATCACCTGCCTAAGTGCGGAATTTCGGTAGGCAGAGTGCGAGCCCACGAAACACGTTCAGGCCTCGTTGGGCCGATTTCCATCCCCCGTAACCTCCTCGGAATTTCCGGAACCTTCTCCCATGCTTCAGTCGGCTTTTCCCCCTCCCCACGGGCAGATCAGATTCAGACTAAATTCGCCGAGCTTTTTCCCTTGATGCCTTCCCGGATAAACGTTTCAGAAGATCGAAGGCCTCTGTCAATTTCCGAGCTAAAAGGCCCCTCGTCCCTACCCCTATTGTACGGCACTTGACATCTTAGCAAAAATAAGCAAACTCAAAGATTCCGCTTTAGGCCAGGTCGCCAGCTCGGGACAAACTGCACCACTGTATATGTGTAAACAAAGCACCGGCGGAAAGATAGCCCGGCCTAGCTGGGAGCTGCTTTCGGGCCTTCGCGGCTGACGGAGCGAGCGGGGAACTCCCCGGGTTCACGCCCGCCTCGGCCAAAAAGGGGCCAGAACGACAGTTCCCCCATTCCAGGCTGTGAACAGTCGAAGACACCTTGGAAAAGGAAAAAGATAGGTTCCCGATAACAGCGAGGTGTTCAGCTCGCCCATGTTTTTCGGCCGCTCGCTGCTTTTGAGGGAAACCCTCTCAGGGGAAGAAGCTCCGCCGGACCCGCTTTTATTCGGAAAGAGGGTAAAAGGTGGACGATAGAACGGGGCCATGACAAGTATCCGGCATCCGTTGGGACCGTTCTAAATCTGTGGCTCTCGGATGCAAAAGCACTTGAAAGGGTTGGCAGAAGTTCTGCAAAAGCAGGGGGAAAGCTGGTTTTCCCTTTCACATACCTTTCGGAGAGACGTGGCACGGCCAGTACTCTGAGGGAATTTATTATTAGGCCGACCCTTGAGGCCCCCTACTGGGCACTGTAAGGAATCAACGGAAGAGTGGAGACACAATGGCGGAAAAACTTATCATCGTAGGAAGTGGCCCTGCAGGTTGGACGGCAGCAATTTACGCTGCCAGGGCAGCTTTGAACCCTCTCGTGTTCGAGGGGGCAATTTCCGAAGAAAATGCCAGGGTTGGGAAACTTCCCTTGGGTCAGCTGGCTCTCACTACGGAGGTGGAAAACTTCCCGGGTTTCCCCAAGGGAGACCTCTCGGGATACCTTCGGAGTGCCCTACCGCCGGAAATTGTGGCTGGACTTCCCGCGGACGGCACTCATGGCATTACGGGCCCTGCTCTGATGGAACTGATGCGGCAGCAGGCGAAAAACTTTGGCACCCGGGTCATCACAGAAGATATCGTGGGCGTGGATTTCCGTCGGCATCCTTTCCTCCTTTTCGCATCAGACGGGAAATCTTATGAGGCCTTGGCAGTCATTATCGCCACTGGGTCTCGGGCCAATTACTTGGGCCTCCCAAGCGAAGAACGATTCCGCAATCGAGGGGTGAGTGCTTGTGCCATTTGCGATGGAGCTTTGCCTCGATTCCGCAATCGTCCTCTGGTTGTAGTAGGCGGTGGGGATAGTGCCGTGGAAGAGGCCACATACCTGACCAATTTCGCCTCAAAAGTGTACTTAGTGCACCGTCGCGATAAACTTCGGGCCTCCAGAATCATGGCCGATCGAGCACTTCACCACCCTAAAATCCAGATTCTCTGGAACCGGGTAGTAGAGGAAATCCTAGGCAACGACACAGATGGAGTGACAGGTATCCGTTTAGCAAGTACTGTGGGTGAGCCGCCGCTTGAGATCGAGGTGGCGGGGGTTTTCCTGGCCATCGGCCATACTCCCAACACCGATTTTCTTAGGGGACAAGTGGAACTGACGGAAAAGGGATACATCCGCTGGGTTCATCCGTTCCGAACCTATACAAGTGTGGAAGGGGTATTCGCAGCGGGTGACGTGGCGGACGATCGCTACCGACAAGCAGTGACAGCTGCTGCCACGGGCTGTATGGCAGCTTTGGATGCCGAACGGTGGTTAACCGAAAAAGGCTGGCACTAAGCCGTTTGGGAAGGTAAGCTGCTTTTGCTTTCCTCAAGGAATTCGCTCCACTCCGTTCAGCGGCAGGCTGTCCGGGAAGGATATTTCGGAACCAAGTGGGCCTTTCCCAGGAGTTCTCCTCCTCGGAGGCTCCTTCTGGAAGCCCACTGGGCTTGTATGGGTGTGGAAGAATCGCCCCCTAGGGATACCTAGATTGAAACAACATGATCCGTTAAATGCCGAAGCAATCTCCGGTGGAAAAAAGGAGATCAGGCCAATGTCCAGTGCCAAAGGCTTACCGATGACGGCCAAATGGGATCCCGAGCGGCTGCAGCGGGAAATCCAAGAGTTACAGGAACTGCAAAACAAGCCGTTTTTCCAGCGGTTCATTGGATACCTAAAACGAACCGGCCCTGGCTTGCTTCAGAGTGCGATGACTTTGGGAGCGGGAAGTGCTTCGGCTTCGGTGATTGCCGGTGCCTCATTCGGGTATAAATTGCTTTGGGTGCAGCCGGTGGCGATGTTTTTAGGGGTATGCATGCTGGCCGCTCTTGCCAACATCGTTCTCACGACTCAGGAACGTCCGTATACTGGCTTTGCCCGGCAGGTGGGCTGGCCGTTGGTCTTCCTGTGGGGCCTGGGAACGATTATTGCCACTGTGGTCTGGCACTTTGCTCAATACAACCTGGCGGCCGGGGCAATGCGGGATCTAGTGGAAGCCATAGCAGCAGTCCAGACCGAAGTTGTCCGGGAGGGAATCACCGAGCTTACCACCGTAGGACTGGTCGTTAGTTGGATTGCCGGGTTACTCATCCTCTCGATCAATATCTTCACCACTTGGAACTACGGCAGCCACGCTCGGGGGATTCGCTTGTACGAGTGGTTTCTGCGGGGGGTTATCGCACTGGTGATCCTATCCTTCGGAATTGTCGTGGTCGCTAATTGGCACCGAATTGATTGGCTCGAACTCCTTCGGGGTTTCACGGGATACTACGGTATTCCGGCGGTTGCTGATGCCCCTTCACCTCAACACCGGGATTCGTTGACGTTGGTACTCGGGATGCTCGGGGCTGCCGTGGGGATCAACATGACATTTGTATATGGATATACCCTTTTGGCCAAAGGCTGGGGGCCAGCCCACAAAACGTTGGCCAAATGGGATCTAGCAATGTCCATGTTTATTCCTTTCGTTCTTGTGACGTCTCTCATCATGTTGGCAATGACTGTTTCCGGGGTTTATCGGCCGGAGGAGGAATTTGTCAAGGTCGGCATGAAACCGCTTCAGGCATCAAAGGCCCTAGCCGGTATTCTGGGGGCTCAACTGGGGCGGATCGTCTTCGATCTCGGCTTGTTGGGTATGTGCTGCGGAGCCATAAGTGCCCACATGGTAGTCTCGGGTTTCACTATGTGCGAAATGCTTCGCTTGGAATACACCCCGGCCCGATACCGGCTTTTTACATTGACCCCGGCAATTGGAATCTTGGGAGTTGTTTTCAGTATCGACCGCGTCATCTGGTTCCCGATCGTAGCTTCAGCCATCGCTTTCACGATGCTACCGATTGCTTACCTGATTTTCTTCATTCTCAATAACTCCCGGAGCTACATTGGCGATGCGGTAGGCCGGGGCGTTGGCCGATGGGTCTTTAATGCTATCCTGATCGTGGCTCTTGTAGTAGCCACCATCGGATCGGCAATCCAGCTTAATCGCCGGGTGATCCAACCTATTCGGCAGATGCTCTCTCCACCAGCGGTTATCCAACCAACCTTAATTGGCCGTTGAAGAAGTATATTGGGGACTCAACACCATCTGATACTTCACTCGGAAGTCACTCGCCATTACCGAGGGCAACAGAAGCCACTGGCTTTTTAGTCCCCTAAAAGCTCGGCTTTGCAAACCGAACGATCCGCCGGAAGAAATCCCTGGTTTGACGGGATCCCCATCCCTTTGCAGCGGACTGATAGGCCCTTTGCGAAAGCGGCGTGAAAGGTTGGCAAGGTGGAAGAAATGTCACCCTTCGCCGCTCCCGGTATCGTCAAAAGTCGTGGGGGAATTGTCCGGAAGAATACGGGCTGATAAACCCTTTACACGGAGCCCTCTCGAAAGCGACAACGATGGGAACCATGTTTATCAGCCTGCTGTTTGCAAGGGGGGAAGGTTATTTCATTGCTCGCAGGGTTTCTGAAAATATCCTTCGAACGGCGACAGACTATCCTCTGGTGTGCTTTTCCGCGTTAAGTTTATCAGGACACAATTTGTGTCCAGATTCATCGGCTTTCCCAATCCTGCGAGGCGAGGTAAGCTTTGATTGAGGCCACGTTGGATACCGGCTTTGCAAGCCGACACGGCAGGTTGCGGTAGGCTGGCTAGCCAGTCCTGAACCCTCCCTGGCAGATAACCTGTTAGCCTTGATGGTTTGATCTCGGCTGCCCTCAGCTTTTCCCGACCATGCGAGTTCCTAATCAAGAAATGGCAAAGAGGACCCCCGGCATGGCCGAGCAAGAGCCTGAGAAAGGCCAAAACGTCGGAATCCTTACCTTAGTGGGCATCAGTGCAGCCTACCTGTGCTTGCCGTATGTCTTTTTTTTCCTCGGATGGCTCCGCTGGGAAATCGGAGTACCCGTCACCGCGACCTTTCTGCTCGCGGTCTTTGCAGCGGTCCGAACATGGCGGGGTTATCCGGCCGCTCAAGCTCTTGCCATCCTCCCTCGTCACCGAGAAGAAGACACTCCTCGGCAAGGAGCGACTTTTCAATCCAGAACACTAACCGTGGCAATAGCTCTTGGCCTGTTGCTGGTGGTGACCTCTTTGTGGGGAGCCGGTGGTTATGGTCCCCAGGACTCCGACCATCCCAAACACAATGCTGTCTTAAAAAGCTTAATTGAGGAAAATTGGCCGCCTTACCTCCAAAGCGACCGAGGAGAATTTCCGTTGGTCTTTTACGTAGCCTACTATCTGCCGGCAAGCTGGGTAGGGAAAAAATTCGGCTGGGAGGTTGCAAATCATTTCCTCCAAGTATGGAGTATCCTTGGCTTAAGCCTTAGCCTCATTTGGTTTTGGACCCTTACACGCAAAAACTGCTGGATTGTTCCCGTGATCTTTTTCTTCTTTTCTGGATTGGACGTCTTTGGGGCTGCTATTCTGCGGTTTTCGGCCAACTTTTGTGAAACCGGCTATTTCCTGCCTCATGTGGGCGACCGGATTGATTGGAATGCCCTCCGCTGGTGGAATTGGCAAATGCGGTGGTGGGATATGGAGTTGGCTCGCAATTATCCGAACCCGATCGAACAACTCTTCTTCGTACCCCATCAGGCGATCGCGGGTTGGATAACCACGGCCATCCTTGTGACTGCCGGGCTAGCTTCTTCCGCTTTGGCAGCAACCACGTGGGGCGTTTGGTTTGCCCTTCTTTTACTTTGGTCTCCGCTGGTGCTCGTGGGTGTTTTGCCTGTCGTGACTTGGATTGTTTGGAACCAGCTCGCTACCCAAGCAAAAGGATTTTTCGGCACCGTTCGGCAGTGGATGAGCTGGCCTCACCTTTTGATTTTCCCTGGGTTTGTCGTTGTGGCGTTATATTACACAGCCCGGTTCAGTTCTCTCCCTTTTCCAGGCTCCCCTGTAGCCCGATTTGGAATTGGCAGCCCTCTGCTTCCGTGGGATGTATTCCTGCCCCGATTGGCCCTTTTTATAATTTTGGAACTTGGAATAATCGCGGCGATTTTACTCGTTTCTCGGCCGTGGGAATCCGCCGCCGAGTCACGACTAGCCAAGCTGATTTTTCTCTGGCTGACGATCTTACCCTTCTTCCGTTTTGGAGCTTGCAACGACCTGGTCATGCGAGCCTCAGTACCAGGCTTATTCCTGCTTTCAGCTTGGAGTGCCCGCACGCTTTCGGAACTGAGGATCCCTCGATGGAAAAGGCTGGCTTTACTCGGGGTTCTGCTAATCGGGTCAACGGCTCCGTTTTCTGATCTTTACGCCCATTTCCGGGAAGCTCTCCGCAAAGGGCGGATATTGGAAATCCCCGCCGCCGAAACCGTACAACCTCTTTGGCAACTTAACCTCCGGGCTAGCCAACTCGCTGAAGAGAGCAGCCACCCGCTAATTCGTAACTTTAAAGGTGACGAGTTCTTCCTTCAGTATATCGGGAGCCCGGAGACGTTGTTTTTCCGGTTTTTGGCCAAACCGCGTTCGAGAAGCCCAAAGTTCGAAAATCGGCGGATAGAAAATCCGCCCCCAAAGCTTTACCCTTTAGCGAGAGCCGGGGCGTCTGTGTTCAGATGTATAGGGCCTTTGGCTGCACCATGCACACCGCCTTGCTATTGACCTGCTGGGAACAGGCGGTATTGCCCCAGGTGAGGTCCAGTTCCACCGCGTAGAAAAAGCCCACCTCCTGGAGCAAAAATTATCTTCCGAAGCAGAAGTATTTGTGTGGCGGCCAAGAAATGCCCGTACGTTGGATTAGCTACTTGGAGGGCAGGAGAGTTCTTAGTCGCCAGGCAATTCGGGGAGAAGAAGGACGCCTGATGATCGTCCATTCGGGGGAACAATACCCGGCAATTGCTGATTCGCCCCGTGTCACGACACGGGAGTTTGACCAGTCTCAAAGCATCCTGCGGATGTGGCTTCCGCCCTTCGCTTTAGTATTGTTAGGCTGGGTGGCACTCGGGGTATGGCCTATTGTCCCTGCGGAGGGCGACGATGCCGCATTGGCCGCTGGGGCCGCTTATATCCAAGAAGGAGGTAACCCCCATCATCCCCTCCTTTACCGGTATGACCCTCAGGCAGCCACTTATTGGGCCGCAGCTCTTATCTCCCGGTGGTTCACCCTCCCAGCAAGTCGGGCCTTAGGACTTCTGGCTGCTTTTAGTGCTTTTTCTTTCATTTTCCTTACAGCCTATTGGAGCACATTTGCCACAAGGATACCGTTCTTTTTGTCTCTTCTCATTGCATTGATGTGTCAGGAAGCCTGGGTGGTCGCCTATTTCGGCAACTCCACTGCTCCGGCGGCGGCCGTCGCCCTGCTGGGGTTAGTTCTACTTCAACTAGCTGCAAAGGTACGCCCACAGATAGAGTTTAACCGCTCCCAAAACGGCACTTCGCTCCAGGAGATTGGGATTTTGGTGCTTGCTGGAGCGTCGTTCGGCCTTGCTACCTTGTTTCGGTGGGACGCCCTCCTGCTTGCTCCCGGTGCCCTCTGGCTAATTTGGATGGGATCGAGACCTTCACCGACTTCTCCCCTTACATTCTTGGGGTGCGGGTTCGTGGTCCTTCTAGCCGGGGTCCATGTCCTCGACATTTCTATGACAGAAGGGTTAGGCGAAGCTAAAGGACACCTTGAGCACTTTGCCCTATGGAGGCAAAGCTTAATTAGTTGGGCTACCTGGGGAAGCCTGCCTCTGATTGCCTTAACAATCTCAGGCGTGTGGCAACTCGCACGGAATAACCAGAAGGACGAACTCCTTCTTTTTGCATTCGGGGTTTTCCCTAGTGTTGCCCTGTACGGCTGGAATCTCACCACTCCGAGGTACCTCCTTTACACCCTGCCGTTTGTCGTTCGAGTCGCCTGCCACGGAACGGGAGAATTCTTCAAATGGAATCGTCCAAAGGGGGCCCGGTTTTGGCTGCTCGGGTTGGCCCTGCTTTGCGTGCAGTATCCGTGTGGCCCCTTAACCCTGGCAACTTGGTGGAGCGGTAAGAACTTCACCGTCGCTGGCACTCATGATGGTCCCCGCCGTCTCGATGGCCTATGGATTACCCCATGGATGTGGCATCGCATGAAAAAGGCCTCCTACCGGGGTGAACTCGAAGCGAAGGAACTTCTAAGAAGGATCCTCGAGGCTACGCCCCGCCTTGTAATCCTCACCGACGATTGGTTCAGCAGCAGCTGGAGCAGATTGCAACTGTTGGAGGCCGGCTACCTCCCTTCGGAAACTTACCGCCATTTCGGCACCATCCCTGTCCGCAAGCACCACGACTTTCATGTTTTTCGCAAGTTCCAGGAAAATCTCCAGGGAACAACGTTCGTCGCCCATTTTGAAATCGACTGGTTGGAGCGAGAAAACCCCTCTCGGGAATGGAGGAGCACCTGGGCCCGGTATGGGCAAGAGGCCGCGACGGTGCTGGTAATAAGTGGGCGGTGGAACTCGGTTTCGGACCTGGAGCAATGGCTCGGCCGGTTGCCAGGGCTGCCCAAAGCAGAGGTTCATCCGCAACTAATTGGTCACGGAAGGCCTTGGGTGTATATCGTTCATGCTCCCGAGGGATCCAGACCGTCTGAGGGTGGGCCATGGGGTTTCGTTGACCGATAAATCGGCTTGGACACGGCAACACACCGCGGTGCTCACTCCATACACACCGTTTCGGGGCAGACTTTCCAGGAAAACCTGAACGTCTCACTTCAAATGCCACCTCCCATAGGGAAGGCTGAAAGTCTCCCCCCAAGTTGCCCCTGCAGTTTGAAAGCTTTCACACCACCGCAGGGGCAGCTCGGGACCAGGGTATTCAGCCCCCTACCTGTCGTTGCCATGCCCCGCTCAGGGGACATCCGAAGAAAAAATTCCCCTTGGTTCGGAAAAAACCTCATGCAGCCGCACGCGGCAAGATTTTTAGCAAAAAAACACCAACCCTCTTGCGAAATTTCGTGCAAGAACCCGCTAACTTCGCCTCCGTTTGGTGGCGACTTAAGTTATTCCCCGCGAGAGATACCACCAGATCGGGACTTTTTCCATGAAATATTGCCTCCCTCACGGACCGGCCCGGCAGGAACAATTTGGATGCCTGATTGGTTTCGAAGTCCTCATGAGACCGGAAGTGAAAAAACCGCGGTTTTCCTCGGCCCTGTTGGCGAGATTGATCCGAATCGCTAGAATCTTACCAAACTCGGGGTGTTAGAAGCTCTAACAGCGAAACCGCGTGCGGGGGCCAGGTGACCCTGATGGCTGTGAGGCTGGAGGGTGGCAATACAGGGTGTGTTCGGTATTAAACCCTTTCCAAGCGGTCAAGGAAATCTTTGTTAGCGTTAGCAGCCTGGGAATAAATCACAGGCAATTGGGCAACGATCGTCAGTGGCAGCCGCTGAATGTCGCCAGACAGTTAAAGGCTCAAGCCAAATTAGGACTTGGCCGTCCGGGATCCGAATCAACTCCAGCCTCCCCTTAAGCAATCCCCGCACTGCGGGAAACCTTTGTCGGAATATTTCCCCTCAATAACCTGACACATGCACCGAGCCCGCCGAGACAAAAAGTTCGGATAGGAAGTTCGCCAGTGAGTGACGGGGAAACGTTTCTTGCAGCTTGGGTAGTTTTTCTCTCGGTAGCAGCGGGCACCGTTTTGCTCGCACTTACTCTGGGCCGGTTTTTACGCCCCAGACATCCCACATCTCAAAAACTCGAGCCTTACGAGTGCGGGGAGGAGCCGTTCGGATCCAGCCGTATCCAATATGACGTGCGAATCTACGTGGCAACCCTACTATTTTTAGTTTTCGAGATTGAGGTTGCACTGTTCTTCCCCCCGGCGATGTTGTTTGGGAAATTAATTCGCTGGCAGGAAGGCACAATTGCACCCTCAGAGGAAGCGGCGATTCATCGTTTCGTGGGAGCATGGAAGGACTACTCAGAGCGGACTTCGCCTCCGTCGTGCCTAAAACTACTTTCGTCGAGGAGGTTTTCTGACCCACAAGCGGTCGCTTCCCACTCCAATCCGACGCCTTCCCAAGCGGAGAGGTCCAACCCCGAGCTGCTACCGGAGGACTACCAAAATCCTCTGCGTGGTTGGTCCTGGCTTATTGCCGCCGAATTGGCGATCTTCTTTGGTATCCTCCTGGTGGCCTACGCCTACCTGTGGGCGTACGGAGACTTGGAGTGGGTTAGACCGCCTCAAAAGTTATCTTCGTAAGGTTTTCGTCGAGGATCAGAGGTTTGCTCCCGCACTTACCAAATTTGCGCTCAATTGGAAGGTAGCAGTTACGATATTCGTTTGTGGCAACTCCGGTCCGGAGTTTAAGGCAACCGCCACGTTATAGTTTCGCAACCGTTCCCGACTCGGCCGGCCCTTGATGAGCGGCAAAACCGAATACCAGATTTTGCTCAGCCAAACAAGGTAAACGATTTCCTCGCAAAACGTTTCAGCTCTCACAGGGGATGTTCGACTTTTTTTGACGTAACTAAACGCGGGCCAAAAATTTTGCTGCCAAATCATCCGAAGAACAGATCTCAGGGGTTGGATGTTGGAGATCCAGGAAATCTTCAATCGGCTACAACAGGCTTTCGGTGATCGGGTCCTCCGACTTGTTACCGATAATGTGGATCCTTGGATCGAGATCCAACCGGGGAGCATTGCCGAAGTATCGCGGTTTTTACGGGAGGAACCCGACTTAGCCTTTGATTTTCTCAACTGCATCAGTGCCGTGGATTATTTCGACCCGAAGCCGCGGGACCCAGCCGCATTCCAGCCGCGGATTGAACTGCTCTACCATCTCACAAGCCTGAAACACCGCCATCGTCTGGTGTTGAAAACTACCTTACCTCGTTGGAAAAACAACCTTAATGGGGATCTTCCCGAACTTCCTACGGTGAGCCATATTTGGCCAACAGCCGCGTGGCACGAACGCGAGATATTCGACCTAATGGGGGTTCGTTTCCTAGGTCATCCGGATTTGCGGCGAATTCTCTGCCCGGAAGATTGGGTAGGACATCCCCTTCGGAAAGATTACCAAATGCCGGAAGAATATCACGGGATCCCATTGCGTTAGGCCCCCTCAATTCCCAGCTTCGTGATCGACTACCGTAAAAACTACATCCTAGCCACCCAGGAAATCTGTAACTTGCAACCTCGCAAGGAGCGGTGAAAGTAAGGTTCCAGCATATATCATCAAGAAGAAACATCACTTCTTTGATATCGCCGGACGGTGCGTCTTATGCATTTATTGTGTGCGAAGTGCGGAGCCCAACAACGACAGGTTTTCTGCAGGAGGGCCTGTTTCGGTCTAAGGAAACTACGTCGGTGCCCTCGGGTAGCCTAGGAATACGCGGCAAGGGTTGAACATCGCGAGGCTATTGTGAATGTCCGTACGCTCCCGTAACGTTTTGCCTCCTGAATACTGGCAGAGCTATGAGATCCAGACCGAAGATTGGCTCATCAACATGGGGCCACAGCACCCCAGCACTCATGGCGTGCTCCGCTTGGTGCTGAAGACCCGTGGTGAACTAGTGCTTGAAGTAACTCCATACATAGGCTATCTGCATCGCTGTGCCGAGAAAATCGGAGAGAACGTCGCCGCCCAACAGTGGATTCCTTACACTGACCGAATGGATTATCTCTCAGCAATGAATATGAATCTGGGTTGGGCACTGACGGTCGAGAAGCTCCTTGGCGTCGAGGTCCCGGAACGTGGCAGACACCTTCGGGTGATCCTGGCGGAGCTTAACCGAATTGCCAGCCATTTGGTGGCGGTGGGTACTTATGCCTTGGACCTGGGTAATTTTACCCCCTTCATGTATTGTTTTCGCGAACGGGAGAAAATCTTAAATCTCTTTGAATGGGCGTGTGGTGCAAGGTTAACTTACAGCTTTATAGTCATTGGCGGTGTCCGGGCGGATCTTCCCAAAGGATGGGTACAAGCATGTGAAAAATTTTTATCGGATTTTGAGCGCGCAATTCCAGACCTCCACGCTCTCTTGACGCAAAACAAGATTTTTATCAGCCGAACGGCAGGAGTAGGCGTCCTTCCCTCAGACGTGGCTATTCAATACGGCTGCACCGGGCCAGTACTCCGCGGAAGTGGAGTGGCATGGGATCTTCGCCGTCATGGGGAGCCCCTCTACACCCGGATGTATGAAGAATATGATTTCCAGATCGCAGCCCCCGACGAGAATGGAAAATATCCCAAGCAGGAGATCTTTCCTCCTGTTCCTCGCGAAGCCGTCGTGGGCGACTGCTGGCATCGTTTCTTCGTGCGGATGTACGAAATCCATGAATCAATCTCCATAATTCGCCAGGCATTAGACAAATACTCCCAGATACGGGGGCCCGTCGGGGACCCAATCAAGCACACCCAAAAGTTGCCAGCGGGAGAAGCCTATTTGGAGACTGAATGTCCGCGGGGGCAGATGGGGTTTCTAGTTGTCGGGAACAACTCGCCGGTACCGTGGCGGGCTCGGGCTCGAAGCGGTTCATTTTGCAACCTTTCCGTGCTCCCTGAGCTGTGCCGAGGCGTTCTCCTTGCCGATATCCCGGCAATCGTTGGCTCGCTAGACATCGTACTGGGAGAAGTAGATCGGTAAGGCGGGCGTTGGTCGCTCTTATAAATGTTCAAGTCGCCGAGTATCACAGACTGAGTGTAGCCAGACTGCCCCAAGCAATGCTCTACATCTTGCTAAGTTCCTTGATCTTGCTGTTTTTCGCGTTTACCATAGCGGCTTTCCTCGTGTGGGCCGAGCGGAAAATCGCTGCTCGAATTCAGGATCGGTTAGGTCCTACGCGAGTAGGTGGGCGGTTTGGTTGGCTCCAATCTGTCGCGGACGGAATAAAGATTCTAGGAAAGGAAGATATTATTCCGAAAGATGCTGATGCAGTGCTTTTTCGCATCGCACCCTATTTGACTTTGGCGGCAGCATTTTCATGGTTCGTCGTATTGCCTTTGAGCGAACATTTTGTAGTGGTGCGATTTGAGAGTGCCCTAGTGTTCCTCTTGGCTCTATCAGGGCTGGAAATTTACGGGGTTCTCATGGGGGGTTATGCCTCCGGTTCCAAGTGGTCACTTATCGGGGCCATGCGAGAAGCAGTACAGGTGGTCAGTTACGAAGTTCCCCTCGCCCTGTGTGCCGTAATACCAGTTCTCCTAAGCGGCTCCATGGATCTAGTAACGATCGCAGATTCTCAAAGCGGGGGGTTTTGGAACTGGTTTCTCTTCGACAATCCTTTCGCGTTCCTCGGATTCTGGGTCTTTGTCGTTTGTGCCACTGCGGGTTTAAACCGGGCCCCTTTCGACTTACCCGAAGCCGAGAGCGAACTTGTCTCCGGGTATATGACCGAGTATTCCGGTTTTCGTTGGGCTGTATTTATGCTCACCGAGTATGTACTCATGTTCGTGGTTTCAGCATTGGCAGCAATATTGTTCCTAGGTGGTTGGCATGGACCTTTTCCTCTGGCTGATTGGCTGGGAATAGACTCTCTTGGTCAACCTTGGGCAATTTGGCTGAGAAATTTTCTGGGAATAATCACCCTGTTGGCTAAGGCTCTGCTTGGAACTCTGGGCATCATTTGGGCTCGATGGACTTTGCCACGACTACGCATAGATCAGGTTATGACGGTTTGCCTAAAATACTGCTTACCGCTTGCTACTACCGCGTTCTTCGGGAGTTTAGCTTGGAAGATTGGCTTTTAATAGAGCCTCGCATAAACCGACGGTCCGAGGGTCCTAGTTCAGCCAATCCAGTATTACATAGGCAGCCTGTATTTAATTAGGTCCTCATTTCGCAGAGAACCATCGGGCAAAACCCAGGGTGCTGCAAACGCTACTAATGTCCAAGTCGTGCGTGTCAAGGAAAAGCTTCGAACTGATATGAGGTGTTCCTTGCACCTATGCATGAATTACTTCGTGTAATACTGTTTTATGTGGTCGCTTTGGCAACCGTGGGAAGTGCGGTCGGAGTAGCTGTGTCGCGAGATATTGTTCGTGCCGCATTTTTCCTCCTTAGCACCTTACTAACTACGGCAGGCCTTTTTTTCCTTGCAGATGCCATGCTTCTTGCGGTAATTCAGATTTTGGTGTATGCCGGGGGAACTATGGTACTCATAGTCTTTGGGGTGATGCTCACTTCCCCTCGCTTACAGCCTCTTCTGACGATTCGGCCCATGGAAAGAACGTTCGCTCTCGCGGTTTGTCTTAGCCTTTTGGCAGTACTCATCTGGGGTATGTTCCACCTGCATCCAGGGCAGCCAACGAGGTCCACACCATTCGCGGCATTGCCTGAGGGTGAATCCGCCAAGATAACCGTCGTCGACCAAAACCGACCCGCAACGCCCGCTTCCAAGCAAGACAGTCATAGTGGGATGATGCTTCTTGCTTCTGCGTTGGTAGGTCTCCGACTAGATGCCCCCGAGGATTTGAAGCCTGGCGTTCGCCGAGTCATTACTCCCTATGTTCTGGTATTCGAAATCGTTTCTTTTCATCTTTTGGTTGCATTAATTGCCGCCGCTTACTTAGCCCGACCACGCAGGCCCACTACCGCAATAGCCCAGGGCAATCCGCATTTGGAGAGTCCGAGCCACGTAGAAACACCAAAGTTCTGATTTCTCGGGATGATTTCAAGTAGCCACTTTGTTCACTCTATCGAGAGATGTACTTCGTGGGGTAACAGCAGACATTTTCGCAACAAATACGTTCTCGGAATTAAAAGGTAAGCAACTTGACTTAGCCCCTTTGGTTCGTACAAAAAGTCGTTCCGGTTCGATCCAAATTCCCCGACAGAGCCAAGCGGAAATCGATGCCGCAAGAAGTTACTAGAAAGCGTTAACACCGATGGTTTCCCCCACTGTGACACACTATCACATAGTCGCCACGATCTTATTTATATGTGGCCTTTATTGTATGCTGACCAAGCGAAATCTTATTGGAGTATTACTTGGGCTAGAACTGATCTTAAACGGAGCTAACCTCAACTTTGTAGCCCTGGGAAGCCCGACACTATCCGGGGCATCTCCCGGGCTGGGCCTGGATGGCCAATTGATCGCCCTATTTGTCATTGTCCTAGCGGCTGCAGAGGTGGCTGTCGCTCTCGGAATAGTGCTAAGCTTTTATCATTTGCATGGTGTCATTGACGTTGACGAAGCGAACGAATTAAAGGGATAGAATCCTGCCGTGGGTTGGATTCCGTATTTGTTAACAACCGCGTGGTTACTTCCGTTAGCCTCGTTTCTGATAATATCCTTTTTCGGTCAAAAGCCGGGGCTTGGCGGACGAGGTTCCGCCCACGTTGCTACAGGTGCTATTATTCTTTCCTTCACGTGTGCTCTCATTGCTGCAGGTTTGTGGCTTTACCTCTTTCCCATATCGAGCTCAACGGAGCATGCTTCGCATCTCACTAGTGGTGCCCTCCCCCGCATTTCCTCCCGGGAACCTAAGCAAGAGTGCACGCTAGCTGCGAACCGGTCAGCAACCGAGCTCAAATGGTGCAAAACCCATGAGCCGCAGAGAGATCTAACCAAATTCGCGAAGCATGATAACTCTCGTCATGAGGTCTCTTTCGCAGGTTCCCATTCTTCGCACGAGGATGGACCGTCCGAAAACACGGCACATTTTCCCGTCCCGACCCTTGCCGGCACGTGGTGGGTTTTCGCCGAATTTGGCCAGCTCAAACTCCCGATCGGTTACTACATCGATGCCCTAACCATTTTGATGATGGTGATGGTTACACTCGTAGCCACGTGTATTCACATCTACTCGTGGGGCTATATGAGTGAGGAGCTTCAGGATACGGTGGTCGACCACGAGATTACGCGAACGGACGGCCTCCCTCCTGTTGTCCGCCCGGGCAGGTTCCATCGGTATTTCCAATATCTATCACTTTTTTCTTTCAGTATGCTTGGGCTAGTCCTCGCAAGTAATCTTTTCATGGTATTTGTATTCTGGGAGCTGGTAGGGATCTGTTCTTACCTCCTCATCGGCTTTTACCTCGAAAGGCCGGCTGCAGTGCGTGCGGCTACCAAGGCTTTTGTGGTAAACCGAATTGGTGATTTCGGAATGCTCGTAGGTATCGCAGCCTTTTGGGCTGCCACGGGCACGGTTGCTTTTACTGACGATTCCCAGCGACCTGGTCTGTTCACCGTGGCTGCACAGCTGAAACAATTCGTCGGCGAGCAAGCCTCGGCGGGGTTGAAGGCCCAGGGAACTTATCTCGCGTCACCGGGAAGCTCGGAAGACACCCAATCACTTACATATTTCTTATTGCTTTTAGGAGGTCTGGGCATATTCTGCGGCTGCGTGGGGAAAAGCGCACAATTTCCACTTCACGTATGGCTCCCGGATGCTATGGAAGGCCCAACTCCCGTAAGCGCGCTCATCCATGCGGCAACAATGGTGGCGGCGGGGGTCTATCTCGTTGGTAGGTTTTATCCGGCATTAACTGCAGAAGCACTTTTCATCATCGCAGCTGTGGGAACTGTTAGTTTGTTTCTTGCCGGCACAATGGCTCTTGTGGCCAAGGACATAAAGCGGGTTTTAGCTTTTTCCACGATCAGTCAACTCGGACTTATGATGTTTGGGCTTGGGATTGGCGGTTGGGTTGCCGGGCTATTTCACCTCATTACCCACGCATTTTTCAAGGCCTTATTGTTCTTGTGTGCAGGATCGGTAATTCACGCAACACATACCGGCGATATGACACAACTCGGTGGTCTCGTGCGAAAAATGCCGTGGACTGCTATGACGATGTTGGTGGGGTGTCTGGCGATCATCGGGGCAGGTATTCCCCCATGGGGCGGATTAAGCGGATTTTATTCCAAAGATGCAATCTTAGCCCAGGCATACCTTTTGGCAAGTTATGGAGGTCTCTTGGCAAGGATCTTCCTAGGTGTCGCTGTTTTAGGAGCTTTTCTCACAGGCCTTTATATCTTTCGTCTTTGGTTTTTGACCTTCGCCGGTCCTTCGCGGGATCCCAATCGCCTTGACCACGCACACGAATCATCCCCCACAATGCTTGCCCCTATCGTCACACTAGCGGTACTGTCGGTTATCGCCGGTTGGACCGTCCCCGCAACTGGCATCAGCATTCCGGGGCTTCTTCTGCAAGCCGACTCTCGCCCCCACGCCTTCACGAAGAGCTCGCTTTGGCCTGATTGGACCGTGCCACCGGAAGCCGACTCTCACGCCCCCGAAATCCACGGGCCTGCCTCGTGGCTTGCCTTCTCTGCAGGCATGCTGGGGGTCTTAACTGCCACAATTTTCTATGGACTGAGATGGCTCGATGCCAAATTAATCGCCCGCTTGTTTCCCATTCCCTACCGATTGCTCTGGAATCGTTGGTTCATCGATTGGCTATACGAGAAGGTTATCGTAACTATCACTCTAAGATTGGCACAGGTAGTCGCCTGGGTAGACAAACAAATAATTGATACCATCCTCGATGGAGCCGCTGGGGCAATCCGCACTTTTGCGTTCACAGAAGACTTGTTCGACCGGCGTGTGGTGGATGGAGCAGTGAATTCAATAGGTCACTTTGCCTATCGTTTGGGATCGGAACTCCGCAGGGTCCAGACAGGTTTGCTTCGCCAATATCTTGCGATAGTGGTAGCAAGCATTATTATCCTCTTTTGTCTGTCTCAGTTTTTGTGACCGGCTGGGCCCCCGCAGTTGGAGCGGAAGAGCAAATCGGCCCACCTTTTTACCCAAACCTCACGGGGTATGACAAAACGCAAGTAAAGTACGGTACAGCATATGGTGGACGGTGTGGTGAGCCCTTTTGTAATCCTGAACGCTATCATCCTGCTTCCTCTTTTGGGTTCGCTTATTGTGGCAGCATTCCCTAAGTTTACAGACGAAGCAGCAAAATTATTTTCCTTAGTGATCACTCTGCTTGTGCTGGCACTCGTTGTCGGGATAGCGATCTTCGCTCCCGAAGGGGGAATTTGGAGGTCGACAAGCTGGGACCAGGGCCGGGTTCAGTATGCCTTCTCTACAGGATGGGTTGAAGCTTTTGGAATTCACTATTTCCTCGGGGTGGACGGGATTAACTTCCCCTTAGTGTTGCTGACTGCTTTTCTCGGTTGCCTGGCTATGTTGGCCAGCTGGAACATTCACACACACGTTCGGGCTTATTGCTCTTTGTATCTTCTCCTCCACGCAGGAATGCTGGGTGTATTTCTTTCTCTCGATTTGTTCCTCTTTTACGTTTTCTGGGAGGTGGTTCTACTTCCTATGTATTTTCTAATCGGGTTTTGGGGTGGCCCCCGGAAAGAATACGCAGCACTAAAGTTTTTCTTGTTCACCCTGGCGGGAAGCGTACTCATGCTCGTTGCAATCTTTATGCTCTATTTTGCAAGTGATCTTCGACTGCTAAATGAGCTCACTCTTCGGATGTGCTTCATCGATCCGCAACTCCTTCCACATCGGCACTCGGGCCCCATTCACACGTTCAATATTCTGGCCTTAATCGAATTGGGCAATCTTCCGAAATCCCCGTTTGACCAAGAATTCTGGGGAATACCGATGTCTTCATGGATATTCGGCCTTTTGCTTGTCGGATTCTTGATCAAGCTGCCGGCCGTGCCGTTTCATACGTGGTTGCCCGATGCTCACGTGGAGGCCCCCACACCCATTTCTATGTTGTTGGCCGGTATACTACTTAAAATGGGGGGTTATGGTCTTCTACGTCTTTGCTATTCTATATGTCCCGAGGCGGCCTTTCAGTTTGCCTGGATTATCTGCTTCCTTGGTTTAGTAAGTATGGTCTACGGAGCTTTTGCGGCAATGGCACAGGGTGATTTTAAAAGGCTAGTCGCATATAGCTCCGTAAGCCACATGGGTTATGTCCTCCTGGGGATTGGAGCTATTCCCATCATTCCTGGCAATCTTATGTCCCGCGATTATTGGATCATGGGAATTAGCGGGGCTATGTACCAAATGATCGCCCATGGAATCACATCGGCAGGAATGTTCTTCTTAGTGGGTGTACTCTACGATCGGGTTCATCACCGAAACCTGAATCAATTTGGCGGCCTTTTCAATAAGATGCCAATGTTTTCGTCAATTTCCCTCATTATTTTTTTCGCAGCAATGGGACTACCAGGCCTGTGTGGATTTGTAGGGGAGTTCTTCGTTGTTCTTGCCAGTTGGCGATTCCACCCGGCAGTGGCCGTTGTCGCAGCATCGGTGATCATTTTCACTGCAGGCTACATCTTGTGGACCATTGCTCGAGTTTACCTCGGTCCAATGTATACCGGCCCCGCCCCCGAGGCATTAACTGACATGACTCTCCGCGAAAAGTGGGTAGCAGTCCCTCTTGCTGTTGCCGCAATTATTTTGGGCATTTTTCCGAAGTTCTTACTAGGGTTTACACAGCGGAGTATCGCACGAACCGTTCACCGGGTTGCGGAGTGGGCCGATCGGACCTTCCCAGCTACAGCTGCAGCCGCGTTTTCTTGCTTTGCCTCGGAACTTCTTCTAACTGAAAAATCTGCTCCTACCTCGGGCACCCCAGCTAATGAGATCGAAAGCTGTCACCTACCTTCGAATGAGAAGCATAATCCCTCGCGTTTCTCCCGTCGCACTCTCAATACCCACGACTGTCGCAGGTTTAGCGACTTCCCGACATGCGAGTACAGCGGAAGGACTTTAGCCGGGCCGTTCAAGACCGCCGCATATCTGAAATTCATCGACGATTCCTTCGCGGCTCCCGATCGGCAGTGGACAAGCCCCGACGATAAAATGCGACTGCTGGGTAGCATTTTCCCTTCGTAGGCATCGAGCTTGGAGGGTGAGGACAGGTGTTACCTCTTAGCCCCTTACAAGCTTTGGGCATAGAAGCTGCCGGGAGCTAATCCAGACCCGAATCTTTTTATGCACAACCAAAAGAATAGCAAGGACCCGCATTTAACGCGACTACCAAGTGTAATAGTCTTGCAGTACAAGTAACCGTCCATGTAGTTGGCATAAGACTCAGGATGTTATCCGGAATATTCGACTCACTCCAGGGTCTTCTTCCAGAAATAACACTGTTAACCACAGTGATGCTGATATTATTGACCCGGCTTATCTTTCCCCGGATGGTCTACTCTTCGCACGTATGGGCAGTGGCCGGGAGCATTGTTGCACTTGGTGTGGCCGTAGCAACGTTCGAGTTTGGAAGTAGCGAGCTCTTCGGGGGAATGCTGATTAAGGACGGGTTCGGTCAGTATTTCCGGGTATTACTTTTACTATTTCTTGCCCTGTTCACGGTGGCTTCCTGCATCTCTGGGATCCCAACCCCAGCGTTTGCCGCGGAATTCTACACCCTGTCCTTTGGCTCTCTTTTAGGAATGTGCCTGCTAACGAGTGCTAACCACATACTGCTCGTTGTGGTAGCTTTCGAAATGGCTAGTCTCCCTTGCTACGCGCTTGCTGGTATCCTCAAAGGAGACCGAAAAGCTACCGAAGCAGCGTTGAAGTTCGCGATCTTCGGGGCTGGAAGTGCTGGGATTATGCTCTTTGGATTTAGCCTTCTTGCTGCCGTTTCGGGGGCTGTGCATCTTCCTACAATGAGTTACCGATTGGTCGAGTTTTTCACGGAGTCACCAAGACTCAATAGTAACTTAGTCCCATTGATAACGGGCCTTATATTTGTAGGAGCCGGGATCGCTTTCAAATTATCTCTGGTACCCTTTCACTTTTGGATAGCTGATGTTTTCGAAGGAGCCACTGCCGAGGTAGCCGGACTTTTATCTGTGGCGTCGAAGTTGGCAGCCCTAGCAGTTTTTTTGCGACTTTTGATAGCATTTGGAGGGCCTTTAGCGAGCATTCAGCCCGCCCCAAAGACGGCAGTAGTAAATCATGCGGCATTAACTCCTACTTCGTCGTCTCAACCAAGCCTTCCGGACAGGAATCCCGGTCCCTACCGAGCTGCAAGCTTACTCCTGGGGTTGATAGCCGCGGTAAGTTGTACACTTGGCAACTTTGCGGCTTATCCTCAGCAAAATATCAAAAGACTAATGGCCTACTCTACCATTGCCCATGCAGGCTACTTGGCCATGGGTACTGCAGCGGTCGTCTCTTTACTTGGTGCCCCGCTAACCCATACGTCTTCTGCCCTGGCCGCTCTCATGTTTTATTCGTTCGCCTATTTATTTACGAATCTTGGAGTTTTCGCAGCCGTGGCCTTTTTAAGAAACCGACTCGGCAGCGAAGATATTTCTTCTTACCGCGGCTACGCTCGGCAAGAGCCGTGGACGGTTGTTTGCATCACTATCTTCCTTTTCAATTTGATCGGTCTACCTCCTTTTGCGGGATTTGTAGCGAAATTTACCGTTTTCGCGGCTTTGGCAGACGCAGGGTTGTGGTGGCTGCTGATCGTGGGAGTGCTGAACACCTTGATTAGCCTTTTTTATTACTTGCGGATTGCCCGGGTCATGGTATTTGAGCCCGCCGAACCAACGGTCCCCCCACCGAGCCCAGCGACTAGCAATCTGGAGATAATCATGCTCACGGGGCTAGCCGTCCCTCTTTTAATCGCGGGTATCTGGTGGGACCGAATATTCCATTTCTGTGAGCTAGCAGCGGAAGAATTGCTCCGCAGCTCGGCCCTTTAATGCTTGGCACTGGGAACCACTAGGTACTCCACGCATTCGATGAACTTTAGTTCAGTATCTGGCCAGCTTCATCCGGTGCTATAAATTCGTAAGTTGTCAGCCTTAGGTATGTATCTGTGAGCTTTTCGTCAAACAGTCAGCCCGTGACGTAGAAACCGAGTTTCCTAAAACAACAACCCAATCCTCGCCGGAAAATTTTGCCTTCCCATGATAGATACCCACGCCCACCTCCACGACACAGCCTTCGGTGAAGATCTTCCTGAGGTTCTTACAGCCGCCCAACAAGCGGGGATCCAGGCCATCATTTGTCCAGCATTAGATGCAGTTTCCAGTAAACACGTATTGCAAATTGCTGCTCAATACCCTTTGGTTTACCCTGCGGTCGGAATTCAGCCTAACAGTGTAGCCCAAGCCCAGGCGGAAGATTGGCAGCTTATTGAAGAGCTGGCGAAAAACCCGCGAGTTGTAGCGATCGGCGAAACAGGCTTGGATCGCTACTGGGATTTTTCCCCCTTTGACCTCCAGGAGGACTACTTCGACCGTCATCTTTGGTTGGCGTCGAAGCTGGACCTTCCAGTGATAGTTCACTGTCGCGAAGCGGAGGCAGAGGTGCTCCACCATCTCCGGGAACATGGAGGAAAGGTCAGCCTCCGGGGGGTAATCCATGCTTTTAGCGGCGATCGTGAGGTAGCAGAGGAGTTTATTGCCCTCGGGTTCTATTTAAGTTTTGCTGGCTCGGTCACCTACCGAAATAAAAAGTTCGAACGTCTTCGGGAAGCTGCCCGGAACACCCCCCTCCAACGAATCCTTGTGGAGACAGATAGCCCTTATCTCGTCCCAGAGCCGTTTCGCGGCAAGATAAAACGGAACCATCCCGCTCTCCTGAGAGAAACCCTCAAACTGCTCGCCTTGCTGCGGGAAATGGATTTCTCCGAGTTGGCGGCAATTACCTCTCAAAATGCACGGGCTCTATTTCGTCTGCCAGGGCTGCCACAAATGGTTAACGGGCAGTAGAAACCACTTCTGGAACCCTCTCAAAAGATGGCGTAAATCGCCCCGCAGTATGCCGTATCAACACCTCTTTGGCCCCGGAAATCGTGGAGGCACAAAATAATGGAGCTCAAGAGTTGAGGTTTCACAGTCCAGCGTTACGGTTTTGCGTTTTTAATTTCCCAAGTTTCATCGCTTTTCCAAGCCTCCGAATCGCCTTGGTTTCACTATCGTGAACGAATCCCGTATCTTCACGAACCACCGAAATTGACAGTTAATCGAATTTCCGCAGGAGGGCCCAAGCATTTCTGGGGTCGGCCACCCTCGTGTCCCTGCAGAACCCGCCTTGTGGTGTGATGTCGGCCCTCAAGACGTGCTTCCATGAGTCTTAAGTAGTTCGTCGGAACAAAAGCCGGATCTGATTCGGCATTGTCCGATTCATGCCCCGTTTTGTAACCTGTGCCAGGGTATACGGGGATTTCCTGAAGCGTTGTTCTAGGCCCCAGGATGGGGCCCGGCAAATGAGCTCCGCCTAAGCCCGAACTCATGCGTAAACGAAGAGAACCAATCCCTATGTCGGCTTCAGCGAAGCTCCAACTGCCTCATTACGGGCCGAAGTTGAACCTTAAAAGCAAAAGTCCGTAAATACGTCATCTTGACTGCCCCCAGCCCGCATTCGGTGTAGCTAAACATGAAAAGAAACAGATAGACAGAAAAATCTTCCCTAAGCGAAAAGTTGCACGATTTGCCCGACAACACTTTCTCAGAACACCTCTTTCAAAGGTTGGATCTAGGCAAACCGTTCGAAGAATAGCCATTGGTCTTTTGAAGAAAGCTGTTCTCGCACCTTACGTAGCCTCTTAGTGCTCGCAATAAGCCAGCTCGGATGACCCCGGTTTCGCAACGCCGACAAATGACCCTTTCCCGGGCTAGCCTCACAAAAACCCTAGCGGGTATGCCTAGGGTTGAACCGGGGCACACAAACAGAACAGTGCCAATTCGGGGCGGCGAAAGCACACCTCGATATGGGTTTTTATTGGTTTTATGGTGTTTACAAATCATCCTTTCCCCGATATATGTCTTCGAATCAGGGCTTCCCCAGCCGGCCGACTTCCTTCTGGTCTTCCTTGGCCTCCTTGCGGCAGTGTTTGTGGGGATCAACATTCCAACTAAGGCTCTTCAGCCTTTCTCCGCATCGCTTGTCTTTGCCTGTTACACTTTCGCAGTAAACCTGTGGTGGTTCATAAGGCTCGGACAATTGCAATTTCTAATAGTGCCCCTTTACTACTTCTATAATTGCTTCGCTCTGCTAACCTTTTGGAATTTATACCATACGTACGGACGGTCCTTCATTTATCTGACAACCTATGCAATTTTTGCATCCGTTGTGATTCAGCTTTTTATCTCGTTTCAAGTCCTGGACAATGCCCTTAATAATGCACTGCGTACATCTCTCTTCTTTCGCAATCCGAACCAAACAGCATACTACGCAATACTAGTGGGAAGTTTGATTCTTACGGCGAGCCAGGGGAATTTGCTGCCCGCTCCCCTTAAGCTTCTTACTCCTCTATTTTTCGCGGCTTTAGCGTATCTCGTGATCTTAACTCAGTCCCGGGGCGGTCTGGCAGCCCTAGGAGTTCTTTTTGCCCTTTTTGCAATTCGTCGCGTGGGTACTGCTCTTATTTTGGGGTTAGTCTTATTCACAGCGGCTCACTCGAGCCTTGCGGAACAGCTCCTCCAATCGGTTGCAGAGCGGATGGAGGCCAAAAAAACGAACCTCCAACAAGAGTTGGCATACCGAGGCTACGCCAGAATCTGGGAAAATCCTCAATACCTCCTCTTTGGTGCAGGAGAGGGAGGATACGAACGCTTTGAAACCCTTTGGGGCAAGGAGCTTCACTCTACGTTCGGCAACGTGTTGATGTCTTATGGTGTGGTTGGGCTCCTTCTCCTCCTTCGCTTTTTTTGGAGCTTAGTGCGAATTTCCGGTTTCACCTCTTTGCTTAATTTTCTCCCTGCGTTCGTCTTCGGCCTAACTCACAACGGAATTCGCCAGAGCGAGTTCTGGATGATCGCCGCATTGTCTCTTTGTCGTTTACTAGAATCACGGTGGCCAGCAGAAAGTTCACCAAAATTTGAGAATCCCATTTGGGGACGGCATTTCCATATCAAATCACCTCCTTTGGCCAGTAGCCGCTGCATCCGCTCACGAGGGTCTGGTAAGATTGCCGACTTGCTGTGAACTGGAAACCAACACGACGAACCGCCCGAGTATAAAGGTTGAGGACCACGAGCAGGGGCTTGCGAAAAATGCGGTTGCGCGCCTCCCCCGCTCTTCCGGACGTCCTCTGAGAAAGAACTTTTTGTTTGCCGCAGTGGGTCATGCGTTCTATACATTGTGCCAGTGGGGGATTATCGCGGCCCTCACCAAATTAGGCGAACCTTCCGTCGTAGGATACTTTGCCTTCTGCCTGGCTTTAACAACGCCCATTGTCGAATTCACAGGTTGTCAACTTCACGTTGTGCAAGCCACTGATACTCGGGGAAAATTTGCCCTACTCGACTATCTGCTTCTCAGGATATCTACCGGAGTCATTGCTGGACTAATTGTTGCCTGCATGCTGGGCTTATCGGCTTTGCCATTGTGGGTCAAATTGGCCGCCTTGACAATGACCTGTGCCAAGCTTGTAGAAGGCTGTTCTTTAATTTGCCACGGCCATTTCCAGCGAGATGAACGAATGGAGTGGGTGGCCAGGTCGCAAATATTTCGCGGAACTTTCGCACTAGGTAGCGTGGCGATCATTTACTACTTGACCAACTCCCTGCTCGCCGCGATCCTAATCCTGGCACTCCTATGGACCGCGGTATTTGTTCTTCACGATTTGCCCCTTGCTTGGTCCGGGGAGCGGATTGCCTACGCCTCGTCATACACATTTGAACCTCGTCGCGTTGTGCACCTCGCCCGGCAGAGCTTTCCCCTGGGGATTGGAGTAGGGCTCAACGCACTTTCAGCCAATCTCCCCCGCTACTTTGTGGGTACTTTCCTAGGGACGTACTGGCTCGGAATTTTCGCCGCTTTGGCTTACGTGGGCATTGCGGCCAGACTGCTTTACCTGCCCCTTATTTTCGCTGTGATGCCGAGGCTCGCCCGGCTATACCAAGCCGGTGATAGGCCAAATTTCCTGAACCTCTTGGGCAAAGCCTCCATTCTCGGGCTGCTCATCTCGGCCGCTACCTTGATCTTCCTAAAGGAATTCGGGCGACCGCTCCTGAGCCTTATGTATACCGCTGAATACAGCGAATACCATGATGTTTTTCTAATTCTCAGTGCATCCGTCACTCTGCACTTTCTGGCAGCCGTTCTCATTGCGGCTTTGCAATCCGCTCACAAATTCGTATGGGTCCTGATGTGTTACGCGACGACAAACTTTGTCCTTTTGCTCTCCCTTCCTCTGTCGATTCACTGGGGAGGCCTACGAGGAGCCGCCTTGGCCGCTCTACTTGCCTCCACGGCGGAATTCTCAGCAGGCGTCTCATTCGTCATTCTTTTAGCCCGCTCGGCAAATTGGGGATGCCGCTCAACTGGATCTTCTGCAGAGCGATGTTGTGAGCTAACGCCGCAACATGATAAACGATCAAACCTTGGTCTCTTACCTTCGGCCTAAGGTTCGCAATAGTAACTTAAGCGAGAACCACTGAGCACCGATGAGCACGGAAATCCTCGAAACGCAACTTGACAACACTTCTTTGGATTCGCAGGACCTACTGCAGCGGGAAGTGGAGGAAATCCGCGCGCGCTATGCCCGCCGCCGCGATGGCCCGCCTCATGTTGCCCGAGCTCTCCTCGCTCCAGAGAAGATCCTTCGATTCCAGGAACGGGAACGTGCCATTTTGAGGTTGATACGTACGCGGATGAGGAAACCCCCATGGGAGCTCAAGGTCCTTGAAATCGGATGTGGGTACGGGGGGAATCTTCTTCAATTTCTGCGTTGGGGCTGTTGTCCATGGAACTTGGCAGCTAACGAGTTACTAGAAGATCGGCTGGCTGTTACCAGGGAATTGTTACCGGGCACAGTGAGCATCCTGCCGGGCGATGCTAGTAGCTTGGCGATTTCTCCAGAAACTTTTGACATCATCCTCCAAAGCACGGTTTTTTCGTCCATCCTCGACCCGGCGTTTCGAAGACGCTTAGCACAAAAGATGTGGGATTGGGTTGCCCCGGGAGGAGCAGTGCTATGGTACGATTTGCGGTTTAACAACCCGTTTAATCCGGATGTGCGCGCGATTTCGCTTCGGGAAATCCGGGAACTTTTTCCGGCTGCCCGGATAATTTCCCGTAGCATCACCCTAGCACCCCCTATCGCTCGAATCGCCGCCCGCTTTGGTGCTGGGATCTACATGCTTTTGGCGAGTTTACCACCCCTTCGCACCCACTGGCTCTGCTGGCTCGAGAAGGTCCCAACATCAAATTGTGCAGGTCCCATTGTTGTCCAGAAAAGACAATCGTCATGAATGAGACACCCCTTCCGAAGGCAAACTAAGCTAGATACTGCCTGATGAGAGGTTTACCCCAACACAAACACGGAACCCCGGGTTTAAGCACCGAAATACTTACGCTGGGCTGGTCGGTCACTCGTAGGTTTACTTTCCGGCTATTTGGTGAGACCTAAGCCGGTTTAACATTTCGGGACAACCATCTAGAGCCAACAATGTTCGTCCTTAGGCCCAGTACATCGAAGCAGCTTGCTAGAGTTATGTATTCAACCTGCCGGCCGGCTTAAGAAAAAGCAACCGTGGATCATCCATTTTGAAACGTTACCGGGAAGTGATCATAGGTACTCGGATGGTTGTTCGATCTGCCAAACGGGTGGAAGGTACTGAAAGGGACGTCCGCTGCCAAATCGGCTCTTCACAGCAATGGCCACGACGTGCATCAAACAGCTTGTTGCTCCCGTTACGAATCGAGGTGCGAGCTCACGCTTTCGAGGGATACGCATTTGCATCGTCGGGGGCGAGGATTTGAACTTGAGAATTCCCTTTCTGAAACGGCTTGAAGAGGCTGGCCTCGAACCAGTGGCCGTCGGTTCCGGATCCGAAGGTCCTTTCCGCGACCATGGTCTTCGCTTTGCCAAATATCGTATGTATCGCGGAATAAACCCCTGGCTAGACCTCGGCACTATAAATCAGCTAACCAAAGTCTTCGGCAGGGAAAGTCCCACGATAGTCCACGCGTTCGACACAAAACCCAGTATCTATGCCGTCTGGGCAGCCTACAGAACTCGTGTGCCAATTCGCATTCGAACCATCACCGGACTTGGAGAGGTATATTCCAAGCAATCTTTTCTTTGGCAAAGTGTTGGAGTTCTACTAACCACGATGCATCGGTGGGCCTCCGGTCAAGCTCATATCACCGTGTTTTACAATGAATCCGACTATAACTTTGCGACGCGACACTGGCGTGTGGTGCCGCACCGGGCAGCCATAGTGCCAGGATCCGGAATCGATGTCGACCAATTCCAACGTCGGATTCCCCCCCAGGAAGTCCGAGCCTCGCTCCGGCACGAATTATCGCCGGAGGGCGGGCCAATCGTACTCATGGTCTCCCGAATCCTCCGTGAAAAGGGCGTTTTCGAGTACCTAGCTGCTGCCAGGAAGGTTCACGCGATCTTTCCAGCTGTTCGTTTTTATCTGGTCGGGCCGATTGAACCTGCAGGCCGAGGGACTATTACAGCTCGACAGTTACAAGATGCCTCGGCCAATGTGGCATGGCTAGGCTGGCGAAACGATATACCGGCCCTCCTTTCGGTGGCAGACCTCCTTGTACTCCCCACTTATTATGGTGAAGGTATTCCTCGAATTCTTCTTGAGGCCGGCTTGGCGGGAACACCAGTTGTCGCCTCCGAAGTGCCCGGCTGCACGGAGGTTATCCGCCACAAACAAAACGGCTGGTTAGTGCCTCCGCGTAATTCGGAGGTGCTTGCGGATAGCATTTCCTTTCTGCTGGAACGACCGCAATTACGAATCGAGCTGGCCCGAAAATTGGCAGACGACGTAGTGGCTAGATTTTCCCTTGCCCGCATTGTCGACGTTTGGCTATCCATTTACGACCGATTGCTTGGCGAACAACGGGCAAACCTTCAAGGCCGATTCTCGTAACTTTCCCAATCAACAGGGCAAATGGTCTTTCGCGGGGTTTACGCTCGGAGTCTGCTAGCGGAAAAAACTATTAGTGTGCCCTTCCCCTGGCAGGCCAGGAACGAGAGAATCGAAAACTCTCCGAACTATCCCCAAGTTTTGACCCGAGCCGATATGAATCCGCAAGCTAACACCACGGCGAAGGCAACGCATTTCGGCAAAGAAGGCCTGGTCGATGATTTTCCGTTCCCTGTACGGGGTTACCCCGGCAAGCGCGCACTCGACATTTTTCTCTCTTTTCTAGCCCTTTTGTTCACTCTACCGCTATTTCTCCTGACGGCCTTACTAATCAGGCTTTCCTCTCCCGGCCCTATCTTTTACCGAGGACTGCGGGCAGGTCTCAGAGGGAAGCCGTTCTGGCAGCTGAAATTTCGTACCATGACCCTTCGCCACTCAGGAGATCCGTTCACCAGCCAAGGTGACCCCCGAGTGACGCCCATCGGGAGGGTGCTGAGATTGTTTCGAATCGACGAATTGCCCCAAATCATAAACATCTTAAAGGGCGAGATGTCATGGGTAGGACCTCGGCCTGAGGATTACGACATCGTTCGCCGGTGCTATTCGATTGACCAACTGCGGGTTTTGTCCGTGCGTCCGGGACTTACCGGAACTGTCCAGGTAAACTCTTTTCCGGGACTTGAATACATGATTCCGCCCGGAGAGGACCCACAGCGGTATTACGAGGAAGTACTCCTTCCGCAACGACTTGCAGAAGATCTCCGTTATATAGAAAACATGTCTCTTTGGGGCGATTTGAGAATTCTTTTCGCTACCCTTTACTGCGTCCTTGTGAAGAGCTGGAGCGTACTCCTGAAAAGCCAAAGAGATCCGAATCGCCAGAAAGGAAAAGGGGGCGAACCTCATTTATCGGCGAGCCCGACCGGCCAATTCCGTCAACAACACGACTCTGGTAAGTCTCCAACTAAAACGGCGGCTTGAAACTCGGCCTTTTCCGCCAGCTGGGAGAAATACTTTTCGGGAAATATGGGAGAAGGTTTCCCTTCGATAAGAACGTTGAATTACCATGAATGCCTAAGTCCTGAGACAATACGTCTCTGATTGAAAAAAAACCTCTCGAGAAACCGCTCGGTGCTTTCCCCAAGATCTTTTCAAACTCGGCTTGGTGACTGCGGGGTGCTAGTGGACGAAGCCTTACTTGATCAGCCCTTGAAGCTAGTAATTCTTCAAAGTGATTACACTGCTGGAAAGTGATATGAAAACACACAAACGAGGACTATAGCCGGGGGCTATCCTATGGAAGTACCTTTTCACCGTCCGTCAATCACCGAAGCAGAGATTGAAGAAGTGGTTGCTTGCCTCCGATCAGGCTGGCTCACTACCGGACCTCGAGTGCGTCGCTTCGAGGAGGCTTTCGCCCAAGCCGTGGGGGCCCAGTGGGCAGTTGCCGTAAATTCCTGCACAGCCGCACTTCATTTGGCAGTAGAAGCCCTAGGGCTCCGGGCTGGACAGGTTGTTCTGGTTCCCACACTTACCTTTGCTGCTACTGCCGAGGTCGTACGATATCTGGGGGCTTGGCCGCTCCTAGTTGACTGTGACTATTCCACTCTCAACATGGACCTAAACGACGCTGAGAATAAGATCCGCAAGCTTCGAGAAGGCCGATTGCCCCTGGACCGGCGAGCAGAGGTCGTGGGAATCATACCGGTCCATGTGGCAGGACTCATGATGGATATGGACGAAGTTGCCGAGTTTGCTCGCCGGCATGGCCTGTGGATTGTAGAAGATGCCGCCCACGCATTCCCCGCAGCTTACTGGAGTAAACATACCCAAAGCTGGCGGAAAGCTGGAGAAAAAACAGCGGCAGTCACTTGCTTTTCCTTCTATGCGAACAAAACGATTACCACTGGCGAAGGTGGTATGGCTGTCACCGACGACGCCCAGCTTGCAGCTCGCATCCGACAAATGTCCTTGCATGGGCTCTCTCACGATGCGTGGAGCCGGTATCAAGCAGGTGGATCCTGGGACTATCAAATCCTTTCGCCGGGCTACAAGTACAATCTGCCGGACCTTGCGGCGGCCTTGGGGATCCACCAGCTAGCTCGGGCAGAAGAACTTCGCAAAAAGCGAGAAACGCTTGCTCGAGCTTATTTGGAAAGTTTGTCCAACGCGTCTTTTGTGGAACTTCCCCCTGACCCGTCAGACCGGCTACATGCCTGGCATCTGTTTGTTATCCGCATCCGCTCCTTCGCAGGCCAGAATATCCGCAATGAGCTAATCCGAAAACTTAGGGAGGCAGGAATAGGATGCTCCGTCCACTGGCGACCTCTTCACCTCCATCCATACTACTGCGATATTCTTGGCTGGTCCCCGGATCTTTTCCCTGTAGCAACCGCTGTTTGGCAGCAACTCTTAAGCTTACCTTTGTTCCCCGATATGACTATCGAGGAGCAACAGTACGTTGTGAAAACCCTCAAAGCGGTTCTAAGTCAAAGTGTATCGCTGCGAAAAGCTGCCTGATACTTTTCTTGCCCCAGTATCTGGCCGTGGGAAGAATGGAGTTGTAGATCTCTGACCAATTCGTGACCATTTACCTAAAGGGAGAAATCCCAGGGGTTTTTGGCTATACCAGCATCGGAATAGTCGTACGTTGCGAGTCTTACCTGTATAACAATTACTAAACGGCAGCAAGAAGTTCCAAGTTATTCAGGCTCAAAGAGTTAAGGGAAATTCCCTCCAATCCAACAATGTGCTGCAATGCTTCAAGTCTTCGAACGTTACGGTTCAATTCCGATCGTTTTCCGTCCGGCGAACCACACATTGTCAAGCTTGGAGAGTACCTTAACGCTCAGCAGAAATTACTCAAAGCAAATTCTCAATAATCCCAAGCGTGAAAGGCTACGGCCCAATTAATGGATATTTTCCCGTGCAACTTGACGACATATTGTGGTTTATGGAATCCGGCCACATTCCCGCGGGAATTATTCAGACGTTCCTCAAAGATTCCTCGATAACACGTGTGCCGGAAAAGTCGCTGTAAAGCCATTTATCGAAGAGTAGAAACGACTACTAGTTCGAATAGAATAAATACGCGCAAGCCGGCCATGCCAACGCACAAAGAACGTCTGACTCGTCTTCAGTTACCCTCTACATTCCTCCTCCCTCGCTAATCACCTCTGCCTCGTAGACTTCTAACTCTGCCTCCGGCCAAAGCCAAGCGTCCGGAGGAAGTCCGGCCTTTTGGGCCAGCTTGGCTAGGAATTCCTCCTTCTCCGGAAAGTGTTCCCACACCTGGGGAAGAAAAGTTGCATGCTGTCCGGCTACCCGCAAAATTACTCCATGCCGGCCTGGCTCTATTTGGCTCAAGATTTCTTCCGGAGTGCCCCCTCGTATGGGGCGGGAGGAACCCAAAACACTAATTTCCACTTCTAAGTCGCTTAATTCCTCCGGACGCACCGGAGGAAACCGATGGTCCGCCAAAGCTGCACTCTCTGCCCGGCGGATAACAGCTTCATAAAGTGGCTCCCGAGGAACCAAAGTTCCGATACATCCGCGTAACTGCCCGCCTCGTTTTAAAGTAACAAAACAGGCCGCCGGCTGACGGAGCCGTTCGGGAAGTTTCGAAACTTCCACCCTCGGGGCCGGGTTACCGACTACCGCACTACAAATGGCCTCCCGAGCTAATTTCAGCAGAATCTCACGCTCCTCAGGAGAAAAATCCCAAGGTTTCGCTTCTTCGGTCTTGGCATACTTAAGGTGCGAACCGGCCGGGGCTTCCGTACCTTCTGCTCGATTACCTGCTTCAGTCTGGTGGTGAATCATCGATACCTGGGAAATCTTTTCCGACGCACAAAAAGCCACCGCGAGATAACCAACCACCGCCTCGTAATCGCCTGAGGTATCTCCGCTAGTACGATAATCCAGAATCTTCGGCTCCCATCCAAACTCGTGAGCTAGATAGACCACGGTGGCCATCGGTAAACGGCCACAAGCATCCGCTCCTTTCACACTATCGACATCCAGTCGCCGAATTGCTCCGATGCACTGCCGATCCACTACCACCGCCTCCTCATGAGGCAAGTAGTGACTAAGGTCCGAAGAGGCCACCACTAAAGTTGTGTTGTCCAGAAACCTTGCTAAAACCCGAGCTGCCTCCCGCGGATCCACCTCCCCAAAAAGAGCAGGAATAAGAGTAAATGTACCAATTGCCTCTTGAAGGAAGGGTAACTGAACCTCAATTGAATGCTCCCACATATGGGGCAACCCTTGAGAAACTCCCCTCTCAAAGGGCGTTGTTTTAGCCCAACTAGGCAATTGCACCGGGACCGGTCTTTCTGGAAAGAATGGGGGTGATTCTGCCAATGTCCGGGCCAAAGGATCGATCGGCACTCGCCCGAGTGGAGTCACAAATGAACCCCCCGGTACCACTGCCACCCCCCGAAAATGCCCATAGTGAGAAGGTGCCAAAATGATCACTCGCGAGATCTTTTGGCTCTGAACTTGTCGATAGGCCGCCGCTGCCACTGGACCCGAATAGGCATAACCGGCATGCGGGACAATGAGAGCCCGAACGTCCTGGAGGTGAAGGTCCTCCGCCTCTGCGAGCAGGCGTCGCACAGTCTCCCTTAGCGAGCCTGCACCTGCAGGGTAGAACAAACCTGCTACCGCTGCCGGTCGAGTCATTCCTTCCAAGCTGGACACTTCCTCCTCCTTCTGCTGACGGACCAAATCAGCTTCATATGCCGATCTTATCCTTGGAACCTAGAACAATTTAACCCTGCGAAGGCCCAAAAACAGTTTATGCCGCCCACAAATTCCGAATCTTTTTGTAGATTTTTTCCAACCGCGGGGTATTGCTCGAAACTTCGCTTGCATCACGCCCATTTGACGTAAGTGCTCGGCCCAGGCAAACTTCATCGCGAGGATTTACTTCACCACGGATTAAATCAGGAGGTTTCCCGGCGGGCTTTTCTCCTGAATCGGCAGCGGGATTTCCCCGGTTTGCACTTCCCAAGAACACTCGCTCAGCATTATCGATCGGGAACAACAGAGAGCCACCAAGGGGGGACTTTAACCCGCAACTAGCCGAGCGATTCGCAATGTGCTTCGATCCTCTACTTCTTATTCAGAAGACCGTGGTTATGCCTATCTTCCTTAGGAATGGGGAGGGTACATCGGACGGGCTCACTTCCCTTCTTGGTCAAAAGATTTTGAGGTCTTAACTCGCAAGTGGGGAAAGCTCGTCCTTCCAGCTGAACATCTCAGCCTCACGAAAGGCCGAACACACCCGGAGCAAGCACAATTCTAATTTACTGAGAACCTTTCCGGTCGATAACGGCTGGCCCCGGAAATTCGGGTACCAAAGTCGGTCCACTCGGCTCACTTGAATGAAACTGCAAAAAGTTCTATCAAAAAACGTCCTCTTTCACCGACACCCCCTGCCGTCTTTAATAATTCGGTGTTGGAGGACGGTACTGGCTAATGTCGATACTTCGGAACCACTCAATCGTCCTAGCTAACCCCTCCCGAAGCGACACTTTCGGTTCCCAACCCAATTTCTTGCGCGCCAGGGTAATGTCGGGACAACGCCGTGCAGGATCATCCGCCGGCCGTGGCTTAAACACAATGGGCGATCGGGAGCCTGTTAACTCCAACACCAATTGAGCAAGTTCGTAAATAGTAAACTCCTCCGGATTTCCCAAGTTGACCGGCCCCACAAATCCTTCTTCATTCTCCATCATGCGGATCATTCCTTCGACAACATCATCCCGATAGCAAAAAGATCGGGTTTGTGTTCCGTCGCCGTATACCGTCAGCGGCTCTTCCCGCAAAGCCTGACGAATAAAATTCGAGATTACGCGACCATCAAAAGGATGCATCCGCGGTCCGTAGGTGTTAAAAATTCTAACGATGCGAATGTCCACTCCATTCATACGGTGGTAATCCATGAAAAGCGTTTCTGCGGCACGTTTTCCCTCATCATAGCAGGCTCGCGGTCCAATAGGGTTAACAGCCCCTCGATATGTCTCCGGCTGCGGGTGTACCTCTGGGTCTCCGTAAACCTCGCTGGTGGAGGCCTGCAATACACGAGCCCTGCACCGCTTGGCCATCCCCAAGACATTGATGGCCCCTAGCACAGAGGTTTTCATGGTCTTGATCGGGTTGTACTGATAGTGACCAGGAGCTGCAGGACAAGCCAAGTTGTAAATCTCGTCCACCTCTAAGTAAATTGGCAAGGTGATATCATGGCGAATTAGCTCGAAGTTAGGTTTCTCCAAAAGATGAGCCACGTTAGACTTTTGACTCGTAAAGAAGTTGTCTAGACAAATAACATCATGCCCCATTTCCACTAGCCGCTCGCACAGGTGCGATCCCAGAAATCCAGCCCCTCCCGTAACCAAAATCCGCTTCACCATGCCCATTGCCTTGATCCTTTCTTTCACCCGTGTCAGATAACTTCCGATTTTTTCCCTAGGTCTTGGGCTACTCGAGAAAAACCTTACCCAATACCATGCGGCTGGACCTAATCTTACGGGCAACCCTCCGCTCAAGGTCGGGGGGCGCCTCTGCCTCAGACTTTGTCCCGGGAAAATTCCACGACCATTTGCGAATCCCAATTAGTGGGAGGCATCAAGCTGTCCGTCGGCAATTTCCTCTACCCCGGTTGCCTCAGTTTCTGTTTGCCCAGGCATCTCCCCCAAACGAATACCACCTGGTCCCCCACCTAAATACCCTCTCCGACGTCCACCGTCGCCCGGCCATGCCGAAAAATATCCCCTTGAGTGGCAAAGCATTTTAGGCCCCATGCTCCGCCTTGAACTCTTACCCAAAGAGGTTCGAAAAGGCCCCCATGCATCAAAGAATCCGAAAACCGTGCCGGCCCTCTTACCATTCAAATGTAGGTTGTGGAAGTTGGGAATTCTCCTGTGACAATCACCATGGTGGGTGACAAGCATTTCGGGGAAGAGGGGAAGGGTCAATATCAAGGCCGCAGCTGCCTCTGAAGAGAAAAGGATGGGGCGAGAAAGACCTCCCCTAGACCTAAAGTCCAAAAAAGGAAGCAATTGGCCCAAAAGCTACCCGCTCATCTTGCGAATCCCTTTCCGAAGATCGCGGCCTTAGGGGCCGAAAACTTCGGCATCCTGAGCCCAAAGTCCCGCCGTTGGGGGGCCGGTTCGCAAGATACCCGGGAAGCCCGTTTTGCTTGAGCCTCTCCATTCGAAGTGCCAACTATGAAGGAATTTCGAACTTTTGCAAAAACTCCGAGATCCCGGGAAATTGAAACCCCTTCAATCGGGCACTTCCTGAGCTGTTTGGAACTTGTCCGGGAACTACTTCGCTCGCCCGTTCCGGTCCGCAGAAAGCACCTGCCGCAGAAAAGCGGAATAATCGTCATATCCGAATTCTGATGGAGGCCCGGGGGCGAAATGAAAAACCGCCTGCGAGGGCTTCGTGGTCACCGCAAGAAGTGCAGACCAAACCGTGCCAATTTCCGGCCCTGAAATTACTAATCCCCTGCGGCCCTGACCATCGGCTTTTCTCGAAAAAACCCTGCTCGCTACTGCCAAGAATGCCACGGCGGAGTCCAGCCGCTGCAGGGTCATCATCCGCCGGACAAATTCTTGCCGGGGATCGTCCGGGTCATCTAGCGAAGAAGCCGAAAGAATGTGTAGTCCAGGGGACAAAGGCAGCACTGTGACCTCCCCCCCTGATTGAACCACGGCCCCGGTCCGGCGATCGACGCAAAGAAAATTCGCAGGATCAAACTCTCCGGTGCTTAATTCCTGCACACACTGTTCGATGGCCTGCGAAGCAGAGCCACAGTTCAACAACTCCCGACAAAGCACTGCAAGCGACCGTGATCCTGACAATGAAGTTGGCACGGCCCGCCGAATTGCCGCTACAACCAGGCCATGCTGATTGACCCCCAGCCAAGTCCCGCCGTCCTTACGATCCACCGGGCAAAGGACCTTCGGGCGGCCATAAAGGATTCGCGGGGGAGTCGGAACCCGGTCGTAACAGTCCTCCCGGTTGTGAGCGATCAAGATGACCGCGTCCGTAGCAGCCTGATAGTTCAGAGCTAAAACGCCCATCATATTACTACAGGACCACCTTTGTAGCGGAGTGGTGTCCCCCACATCGGCTCGATGAACTCTCCTAACGCAATTCCTCGCACAATTTGGAAATTGATTACAAAGGTAGGTATCTTACCTCCCTGTCTTTTTCCCAGCGATTGGGACCCTTTTAAAACAACCTACTGGACTCGGCCCCCAAAATTCAAGAGGCCGCAGGAACACATCCTGGGGGGATGGAGGGTAGAATCCCCGTTGTCGCCAAGTGCAAATCTTTTTCCGAATTGCCACGGGCGGACTACCATTAGAGGATTGGGGAGGTGGCGCCCCATAATCCACGCCTCGTTGGTGCAAAGCCGACTCCCAGAGGTATCCATCCTCTGGGGGGGTTTTGCCCCCAGAGCGGATTTTCGAATGTTTTCAAAACAACCTCCGGTATTGATACGCCCAACACTGTGGGGAAACGGCCCCACTTAATTCCCACAGTCGATCCTTACAGTTGTGACCTCTCGGGGGGATTATTGTCGATACAACTTGACATAATGGGAGGCACCACAAAATCCAGGCGAGAAACCGGAAGCCTGATGGTGGTTGGATCTCACCTCACTCAGGGAAACCGAATGACCTCGCTAGATTCGACCGCTATGGGTTTGATGACCTTCGGAACCTCCATATCGGGCAAGCCGCCTCTTCTGGCACCAAGGATTCTCTCCCAGTATGACCGCCGAGAAAGCCCCGGAACCTCGTATCTACCGGGGATTGCAAGCCCAAGCGATTTTCCTGCGATCCTATCCCTCTTAAAACCGGAATACACTTGGTGCTTGCGAAGGAGGAGCCCCGACCTTAAACTGAATGTGCCTAAGCTCCAAGTCCCAGTTTCATGCACCTCGCTAGGCCGGTAAGGGCAGTTGTGGAGACGCTACTGCGTCTTTATTCTCGCACCTTGTTGTGCTTGGTGAGCCATCAATCTCAGAAAGCGAGGTTTACAATGGCAGCGAGAAAAAGTTCCAAGTTAAGCGGTGTAAAGAGTTCCCCCGCTAGCTCCTCGCAGCCCGCTGGGAAGACGAAATCGGGGAAACAGGTTCAGAAGACCAACGGCCAACCAGGCCAAGGAGCAAGATTGAAGATCTTTTGGGCCGTCTACAACTCGTCGTTTGAACCTGTCGCACTTTACGCATATTCCGACTACGGAAAAGCACAAAAAAAAGCTGCAGAATTGACGGACTCTTCCAAGATCCCACACTTCGTCCAGAAGATTAAGCGGATGGTCACCGAATGAAAAACAGTTGGAAAAGCGAGCCGTTTCTGGGACTTCTCACCGTGCGTTTCCGACTACAATCCGCCTGAAATCAGATCGCCCAAGATAGGATTTGAATGGGCAGTTTTGGTCTCACTTTTCCCATGAATTGATTCTGGGGAAAACTGTTGCGAGCATCGAACCTGTCGTTCAGAGGGGCCAGACATAACAACAGAAAGAGGAGATCGCATGATCAGGGTGCAAAGCATGCGGAAACCGCTGAGTCAAACGCGTTGGACCGGATACTACGTACTTGGGAATACTCTCATCACTTTGGCATTAATAGTAGTGGCGGGCTGTGGATCGGGAGGTCCGGGATCCCCTTCCTCGGATAGTTCCTCAAGCCAGAAAAATTTTTCTAGTGCCAACACTGAGAAACATGCTTTACTGGACGAATACTTACCCCCGCTTGACGAAGGCCGTATTGAAGTAGCTCCGCCCAAGGGGTGGTATCTTCCTCCAAGGAGTGCAAAGTATTTGTTCCGAGTGCAAAGGACAAGTAAAGAGGCTTTGCCCGTGATCGCATTGACCGGGCAAGACTGGCCGGAGTTTTCAGCCCTGGATTCCAAAACCACAGGCCAATTTATCAAAGCCCTTGCAAGTGAGCACCAAAAAGATCCGAAGACTTACCGGCCAATCCAAATCGCAAACCGCACATGGGTGGCTTATCGCCGGCGCGCTAGAGAGCCGGGGCGAGTCGCGCGCGTATTGGATGTCCTAGCGCTAGAAACTGTTGTTGGTGGTCGGCGTTACACTCTCCGATTAGTGTGCGAAGCAAGCGAATTGGATCAATGGGAACCGTATCTTCAGGCAGTAGCTCAAGGGATTCGTTTTGGGCCTGAAGCTACTCTTGCCGCAAAGGGCACGTCGCCGGCCGGGACGGTTCCAAGTACTTCTGAGGAGAAGGAGATAGCCGGAGTTGAGGTCTCAGGCGAAACGGTACCGGAAGTTCCGCCTTCTGGGGGCAAGGAAATTCCACCTTCGACGTTGGCGAAAATTCCGGCCCCAGCCGATGTCCCGAAAAAGGGCGAGACTACGGCAAAACCGCAGAAGCCTGCACCTGAGGAACCGGTCCTGGATTTGGATGCCTTAGAGGAGCTACTTCGCTGACGGCAGCGATTTCGCATCCGAACGCTCGCGGCAGATAAATTGATCTCCGGCCGTCGTGGACTAAATCGCCCTAAGGGGGCAAGTGAAGGCCTTTAGAACACCGCAAAGCCGGTCACCCGCCGCGTACGCAACACAGGAGACCACTTGCGGCCGCGAAATCATCGCGGGAAAGAGTCCAGTTAAAATACTGGGGAACACGGTTCTGGATACCTTGGGTTCGGATTATCTCTATTAGAAAACGGGAAGCAATTTTGATTTAAGCGATCGGAGAATGTGGCTCGGCGATTCCCCTTGGGAAAGTTGCCACTTGCGGTGTTAGCTTTACACCAGGCTGTGGGTACCAAACCGAATAGCTAGCGGCAGGAATCGAACGGTTGCTAGGAAAACACATCGCGTTCTCATCATCCACTAATAGAGAGGGATTCCGATGTCTCAGGAACAAATTGATGTCTACCGTGATTGGCTCAAAATTGCGGATACCAATCGGCCGTTGAATTACTACCAGCTTCTCCGATTACGGCTATTTGAGGACGATGTTCATCGGATCCGAGAACACTATCAAAAACTAGCAACTCACGTGCGGAATAATTATCTCAGCGGTCCGCATGCGGCACGGGCTCGACAGCTCTTAGACGAGCTTGCGCGCGCGATGTTCTGCTTGACGGATCGGCAGCGAAAGCGCGAATACGATGCGGCTTTAGGCAGAGCCGATATTAAGGAAGCCCCTACTCGGGATTTCGCGCAAATCCTTCTTTTCAACAAGGTGCTCACACCCGAGCAGTTGGAAAAAGCAAAACGTTTTGCCGAGATGGTCGGGCTAGACCTTCGGGACGCAATTCTTCAGCAAAAACTCGCCCCGGTCGAGCAAGTGATGTTGGCATATGCGGAAGCTCAAGGAATGCCTTATGTGGAATTGTCGGACGTGATCATCGACGAATCTCTGATTCCTTCGGTTCCAGCAAAACTTGCTCGCCAATATTCGTTTGTACCACTTTTTGAGGATGGTGATCAGATCATCGTGGCCGCGGCAAATCCCTTGATTCCCGATGTCGAAGAAGAACTCCGACTGAGACTAGGCAAAACGATCCGCGTGGTACTATGTCGTCCGGCAAGTATTAACGAAGCCATCGCCAAGTATTATCCCCGTGATCTTCCCTACCAGCCAATCGCCCGCGAACAGAAAGGGGCTAGCCCGAGTGCACAGCAACCTGTCGAGGAGCGACAGGCCCCCACAGTCGTGGCAAGGTCACCGGCTGGGATGGATGTTGTCCGGCAAAGCGCCCTCTATGCCGTTATAGCCTTCAATTTCGCGGTAATTTTAGGCGTGCTAATCCAGCTCATCATAAATCCCGAATCGCAATATCATTTTGGCCGAACCGCCCTCATCGCGATTGTCCTCGGGATCATCGCAGCAACTGTCACCTTTCTATTCTCCCTCCGACGACGATCTTGAATTTAGCCCTCAGTTGAAAACCGTATTACGGAGTGAGCAGAAGTGGATAGCTATCGTGCGTCCAAGCCCACCAACCCTTTAAGAGCACCGTTAGTCCCCTAAGCACGTCTGCTCTAACACTTGGCCCTTTTCTTCTCGAGAGATTCTTTTGGTTACGTTTCCCTTATGGCATAGTAAGAACAAAAGGCTCTCCGCCGGTGAAGTCAGCTCCCTCTGGTGCGAAGCGCCACCTGGGAGCTCGGCTCTCTTCAAATTACGGAAGCCTGTCCTTATTCACCTGAAAGAAGAATTTGTCGTACCGTTATCCCATAGCTGCGAATATCCTCGTCAGTTTCAGCTTGTGCAAATCCAACAAATACCCGCAAGCGGAAAGGAGCTGTAGGTCGGTTATGTGGGCAAACGTACAACTATGTGCATCAACTCTCACCGAAAACCGACCCAATATTACAGCGCTGACCTCCGACTTGATCACAAAATTTCCTACTATGACGACTGCTATCGACAGATTCAATCGTGGGTAACAGTAGCGTCAAGCGCTGCAAACCTGAAACGTCCGTATCCGCCGATAGAATACCGGACCACAGCTTCGCCTACCAAAAATCAGCCAGAAATGCCACGTAGCGATGCCCCGCTATTCCTTTGGTGAGGTCTTTTTTTCGCCCACGCCGCAGGTGAGCATGGCCTACCCGGCCGCTTATCGCGAATTGCCGTCCCTGGGTCCGATCTCACGATAAATGGAAGTTTCTAACTGGGAGAGTACCGTTCGGCTTTCGTGACACCGGATTCGGCCCGTTGTGTACAAAAACGACTATTCAATTCGCTGGGTGCCAGAAAGGATCTTCCAAGAGCTTTTTAGTCATCTCACTAGTCCGGGCTTCTACTCAGAGCTTCGCCACAAGCTCGTGGCTAACTTTCTACTTTGCAATAACGAGGATTCCTCGGAAGCACTCAACATTTGCAGCCTCTATAGGGCAGAGCCCAATTTCCGGATTTTTCGCCGAGCTGTGTGGCCGCAACTTGCGGTTTCTAGGAGGTGCTTCCCCGGCCGCGAGGAATTAATGAGAGCTTGCTTTTCCGTGTCAAGCGGAACATTCCCCCAGCTCGGGGCGCGCTACTCTAACGCGGTTTGCGGACTGAAAAGATATGGGACACAGACGAAGCCGATCAATCGGGTACCGGATAACTGCGAGAAAGTTTAAAGCCAGGAAGAGACCTTGAGAAAGCTGGCCGGCCGCATGGCAAGGCAATTTCCGTAACTGACATCGCCGAACTGAAATAGGGTCTCGAGAAGCGTAGCTTTCCACGAACAGCCATAGCTGGGTTGCAGCTGGGACATTCATATTTCAAATTTCAAAAGCGGAGCGGCGGCGAATTGCACCGGAAATTGCAACTTCCGACAACGTGGAAGGTTACGTCATATAGGCCATGGCGGGCGGCCCAAAAAGCGGCCCACCAGTGGCTCAAAATGCAGCCCAGCAAGTCTTTGGACGGGAAAGGATCAGAGAGAAGAACTTGCCGGAAGCCTTGGAGAAATCATAAGATATGCACACTGTTGCTTTCCTATGCGTAACCACACTTTCCCCTAATGGAGACGAGCGGACTCGAACCGCCAACCCCCGGCTTGCAAAGCCGGTGCTCTCCCGATTGAGCTACGTCCCCATTTCGCATGCGGGCGGATGCCGCTTTTCAGCATTTGGTACCAGATTTAGTAGCAGCTCCTATCTTAGAGACCATCTCCAAATTAGCAACATTCCAGTAGCTTGAAGTTGCTAACCGCTTTTCCCTGAGCCGTTGGGTACCACGGCCCTTACAGAACCAGATTCGGTCAACACAAAGCCCGAAGGAATCAGACGTCCCTTTAGTTTGTAACCCACCATTAGATTACGGCAAATTGACGCTTTCTCCCACTCGCCGCTCCACCAGACCTCCCAAAGTTACGACGGGCCCAGAGGCCGTGGCAAAATGTGGGCCAAAACCCTTTAGATCCCCCAATAGGTCCCGTTTCCGTGATGCAGAATCTTTGGACTCAAGTTAAACGCTCACCGCGAACTGCTCAGACTTCTCCCGTTTGTGAGCCCGAGAATCGTTTTGGAGTCTCAGAACAATCCGCAGCAAGCATCACAAGCACGTTACATACCGGCCGAGATCGGCAGCCCTCCAAAATTAAACCCACACCTTAAATAGTCGGATCATTCTGGTTTTCCTTAGGTTTTGCCGGCCCTCAGGGCACCGATCGTTTGGGAGCCGGTGGCAAAATACACTAGTGTGGCAGACACCCTGGAGTATTACCGCCGGGTTACCCAGCCGCCCCCTATCCCCTTTCGGGCTGAATTTCGAACTGGCTACCCGGTCAGGAAATGATACGATGCCCGCCTTTCTCCGATCAAGTCCCTCCGGACGCCCATAACGCATTCAAGATTTTTCGCGGCCTAAAGGTTAGTCCCCTTCGCTCACTCAATGACGGACCAGCTTCCCCGACTTCTCGGTCGTTTCTAGTTTTCCGCCGAATCGCTAAATCCCACTGGGGTTTTGCCATAGCGTTCGGGATGCTCGCTGGCTAGAACTCCTCATAGCACGGTCACCAGAAACTGTGTGGAGACCGTAATATTTCAGCTTTCAATGGTTTCAGGCAAACTTGCTTTAAATCTGCAAAAGTGACTAAACCATACCGCCAAATTTCCCGCGCGGAGGGCCGATTTATCCTCGGTGCTTAATCTAAAGCTTTTGCAAAACGTTGTCCTCGACTACTGGCTTGGATGTCAGGCATCACGAGGCCCTCATGCTCCCCCACGGCTGACCTCCGTATCCTTCAAACGGGATAGAAACCCCACCTGTTTGGGAAGTTAACCCACCCATGGGCAATGCTTTTGCGTGCTAACCCGTTACACATGGGGCCCCAGAATTCCGATAGATCTGTAAATGAATAATCTTACTTTTCTAACGTGTTTTCTTTGTCCCTGGGGGTCCGATTAATATCGTTGACCGGGCGAAACTCCTCTTTTTCTTCGCGGCTAGCTAAACCGATAATCGGCAAAGATGCCTTTGGTTCCACAAACAGGGCCACGTAGAGTTCGAAAAAACCTGATCGACTAGCTGAAGCGTTTTGCGGGACGTGAGGCCCTGCCTGAATATATGGCCGAACTTTGATCTCCTTGGCCGTTGCTTTGGAGGAAGCGCAACCACCTTGGAGCTTAGCACACCATCGCCGCCGAAAAGTTTCTGGCGATTAAAGCTTAGGCCGATGGAGCCGCCACCTTTCAGGGATAAACCGGACAATCTCGGTCAAAGGAGTTTGGAGAATTGATCGGGAAGACCGCTCTGGAATCCATTTCCACAACCTTGGAATTCGAAAAAGCCCGGAGAACCGAATTTACTTTGCCTCCGGTAAGCGGAAAATTCCGAGGGTTTCCTCCCGTGGCTTTTCTGGCATTTGTGAGCCTTGTCTTTTTGGGGTGTGCTTCGCCTTACTATGCCGATCGGGGAGCCCTTCTTGGGGGGTTGCTTGGTGCGGGCACGGGTGCGGTAGTGGGCAGAGCTCTTGGGAGCACCGCCGCTGGTGCCCTTCTAGGAGCGGGAGTGGGAGCAGTGGCAGGAGCTGCGGTGGGAGAAGGTTTAGATGAAATCGAAGCTCGAAATCGAGCTATGATTGCGGCCCAGTTGGGCCGGGAGGTGGGTCCTGGACCAGTGAGCATTGAGGATATTGTCATGATGGTTAAAGCCGGGGTTGAAGAGGAGTTGATTATCAATCACATTCGAGCCCATGGGGTCACCCGTCAGCCCGGGCCTCATGAAATAGTGACACTTCGGCAGGAAGGCGTGAGTGCCGCGATCATCCGGGCAATCCAGGACGCCGCTGTTTACAGCCCTCGGTCGGCCGTAGTGATCCGGGAGTCCCCTCCCCCACCCGTGATCATCGAAGAGTATCATTATGGCCCGTGGTGGTGGGGCGGCCCACGGTACCGATACTACTACCACCCACCCCGAAGCCGAATCAGTTGGGGGTTCAGTTTTTATCGCTAATTTTTCGCCGCTGTGGAGCCCACCTATCCGAGGTGAATGTTAAACCAGTCAATAAAGCAGGTGCCTCTGCCTTTGCTATCTACCCCCTACCGAATTGAACCGACCAGCCCGGGGCCAGCTGACCCGCCGTCCCGAGATCGGTTCAATCCTTCCTTGAGCAACCCTTTTCCGCAGGGTCCTGAGAAATTCTTTACGATTGTTTTTGAGTCTGGTCCGGGGCATAACCGAGTTGATATAGCAGTTGGAGCAGGCCATTAAGATGAGCAACTCGAGGTCCAAAACGATCCACAAATTCGCTCAGCATAAATTCTTCGTCTCGAAGCACTTCGATGTTTTCCAGTACCTCCTCTGTCAGAGTATGCAAGTACTCGGTGTGGACTTTCGCTAAAGCCTCAGCTGCGGCCCGACACCGCTTGGCCAATTCGGGATTAGCCTGCCGCCATTGAGCCAATTCTTGCAGCCGCTGCCTATGAGGTTGGACCCAATGCTGCAACAATTCCTGCAGCAACAGGATTTGCCGCTCTTGAGCGGCCAAAATCTGCCGCAAAAGATGGATAATTTCTCCGGAAGCATCCCCGGGCGACTGCCGAGCTGGCAAAGCCCCCAATTGGGAGACATCTATCTGACTGTAAAAGCTTGGATGGGGTACCTGCCGATCTTGATTCATCGCACCGACCCTTTTCCGGAAGCTACCGCTTTCTTTCTATCAGTATAACCAACCATGTCCCCTGCAGTCGAGCGGCCAACGTCTGTGGGGGGTTTTCGGCGGCCCCAAGTGTCGCCACACCACCATTGCCACAAGCCCCTAAGGCCTCTGACGGCCCACCTGGGGGACAGAGGGATAAAGCCGCGTCATGCTGCCTGCGGCTCCAAGAGATCGCTATGCAAAGCTCGTTCCGATCGGCTGCCAAAAAGAAACGCACCTATCCAAACTGGCATTTCCTACTTTGTCCTGGAGTGGCCTCGCCGGTTCCAAACGAAAAGGCATGCCCAACCGCTCCGAATGACGCCACTTTCCATATCCAACTTTGCAGCTGAAAAAACTCCTGCTGGCGTCAAGGAAGGCCACCACAGTCGCCTGGGTCATCGAACCAGGAGTCTCCACAGCTTTTAGAGAGGAAAAGCCGGTTGATGATTGGAGCACCTATGGGACCTTCGGGACTTTTACCCCACCAGCAGTCGGGAGTTAAATTTCTCGCCAGTCGGCAGTCGGCCGTACTTGCGGACGAAATGGGCCTGGGAAAAACCGTTCAGGCCCTAGTAGCCCTCCGAATTCTGGCCCAGCAAGGAGAGGTACGACGGGCATTGCTCGTGGCTCCGAAGTCTCTGTTGCCCAATTGGCAACGGGAGCTTGCTAAGTGGGCCCCTGGCCTCCTGAGCCAACGGGTTGATGGTCCGCCAGAACAACGCCGCTGGCTGTGGCAATTTTCGCGCGCTTGTCTACAACTTGTTCATTATGAGTTACTTGTACACGACGGAGCCTTCCTGCGGCATTTGGCCCAAACCGGTCGACTGTTTTTTGACGTTGTAATCCTTGATGAAGCCCAGCGGGTAAAGAATCAAAAAAGTGCCGCCTGGAAAATTATCCACGCCATCCCTCGCCGGCGGCTTTGGGCTCTTACGGGAACTCCTTTGGAAAACTCCTTAGAGGACGTACGGGGGCTTTTTCTGCTTGCTCGGCCGGGGCTACTTTCCTCGCGGATGACATTGCCTGAGATCCGCTCCGCTATTCGGCCGTTTCTCCTCCGGCGGACGAAGGAAATGGTGGCCAAAGAACTTCCCGAGAGGATTTACCGCGATCGACTCTTGGAACTTTCTCCGGAGCAAGCCCTTCGATATGCCGAGGCCGAAAGGAAAGCTCGGAGAAAACTGGAAGAAATACAGGAGGCTTCGCTCGGACACGTTCTTGTCCAAGTGCTAAGATTGAAGCAGATCTGCAACTTTGATCCTGTCACCGGCAAAAGTGCAAAGCTTGAGCACCTTAAAAGCGATTTGGAATCCGTGCTGATCCCTGGAAAAAAAGCGTTGGTCTTTAGCCAGTTCGTAAGCACCCTCCGCCGTTTGCTGGTTCACCTTAGCCCGTGGAAGCCCCTCCTATTTTTTGGAGGTATGACGCAAGAGGAGCGAGAGAGAACGCTGTACCAATTTCGTGAAGATCCTTCTCATCAGTTGTTACTCCTCAGTTATCGGGCGGGTGGGGTGGGATTAAATCTTCAATGTGCGAATTATGTTTTCCTATTTGACCGGTGGTGGAACCCGGCCGTGGAGGATCAGGCAATCGGCCGAGCCCACCGACTTGGGAGTTCTTCGCCAGTGGTGATCACGCGATACCTTGTTGCGGGTACGATTGAGGAACGAATTGACGAGCTACTGCGAACAAAGCGGTTGCTCTTCGAACGACTCTTCTCTAGTGCAGATCCTGAGTATCAAGTAGGACTCAGCAGGGAAGAGTGGCTCGGTCTGTTGGGTGCTTCCCACAAACAGGCTGCTTAAAGCAGCTCGGGTTGCAGTGGCGGAACCACCCCGGTTGAATGTATGGAGCCGAGAGCGATTAAAATGCGGGTTATGGTCCGCACGGGAGTGCGTCAACCGCGTGGTCATCCACAAACGTCCGAATGCATGGAGGCTCGCCCAAGATCCCGGTTTCGGTCCGGGAAGTTGATAATTTCGGAAGTGAAATCTTCGGCCGTACGCTGGATTTGAATTGCCCCTGGCAGGTCCTTCGGGAATAAGGTCTTAATTTGTTACCTCAGATTTATTATTCCCGGGCCAATCGAAAGATTAATTCCTACCCGGCCAATCGAATGTTTTTTTCCTGCCAAGGAAGAAGAAGCCGCGAAACCGAGTTGAGTTTTGTCCACACAGGCACATTGTGCCGGTATACTTCTTAGGCCTTCCTGTTGCCCGCCATAATGCCCCCGCGAAACAGACTCCAGTCGAAGATGGCCATGTCATGTGGACTGTTGGTGAGGGAAAACTACGGGAGGACAACCGAGCCGTGGGGGGCGGGAATCGATTCAAAGGCAGCAGGAATGAGATGAGGAGCCGGGTCCCACGGGCAATCACTTTTCCTGAGAGAGCCGGGAGGTTTGGGCGTCCTACAAGCCCCTCCGTGACCTAGTGAAAGGCAAAAGTAGATCTGCGGATGCCTACTTCGAGTGCAAATAAACGTTTTACTCCGGTGGAACAATCCTTGAAGGCCGAGCTCCGTGAAGGTTCTGGAAAGACCAACGATGCGGCTTTGCAATAACCGCCTAGTGGCAGGAGGATGGATCCAGAGGAGGGTTTATTTCACCCGCTCGGCCAATGTTACTTAGGGAAGCTTTGAGAAGTGCGTTTTGTCGACCGGCCGGAGGTGACTGAAAACTTCGAATAGCGACAACCCAGGCGGAGCAGGCAAGCCATGACCGACAATCATCGGGGAGTTTCACGGCGGTTCGTGTTGCAATCCTTAAGCAGAGCTCTTGTCGGCGGACTGGTGTTCGCCGAATCCGCCGGGATGCACCTATTCTGCCAGCCCAGGGTGGTTTCCGGGACCCTGTGGCAGGAAACCGTCTCGAAAAGTGCTATCCCAGAAAACTATTCTTCGCTGCGGGAACAGGCGGCCGAGGCCCTTCGGAAAGCTATTCGCTTTTTTGCCAATGAGGTGGCAGTAGAGGGCGGATACGTTTGGCTTTATTCGGCCGACCTACGACTGCGGGAGGGGGAAGGCCAGGCCTCGGAAACCACGGTCTGGGTGCAACCTCCGGGGACACCTTCCGTAGGTGCAGCTATTCTTCGAGCTTATGAGCGGACCGGTGAAGAGGAGTATCTGGAGGCGGCTCGCAAAGCGGGGGAATGTCTGGCCCGTGGGCAGTTAGAAAGCGGAGGCTGGACCTATCGAATTGAATTCTCTGCCGATGCCCGGCGGCGTTTCTTCTATCGCAAACCGCCCCGAAGTGAAAAGGGGTTCAATTGGAGCACCTTGGACGATGATACAACCCAATCGGCTTTACGATTCCTGATGGAGCTAGATAGAGTCCTGGGATTTCGCGACGAGGTCATTCACGAGTGCGTGCAATATGCTTTGGATCGGCTCTTGGCAGTGCAATATCCCTGCGGAGCCTGGCCTCAGGGCTTCCGAGAACCACCAGATCCGGCAGCGTACCCAGTTCTCCGAGCAAGTTATCCCGAGGAAATACCTCCTGCCCCGGATTTTAAAGAGTACTGGAGGTTCTACACGTTAAACGATCAAGCCCATATGGATACCATCCGAACGCTCCTCCTTGCTGCTAAGATCTACGGAGACCCAAGGTATCAAAAGGGGGCGGAAAAGGGTGGAGAGTTTCTGCTGCTTGCTCAGATGCCCGATCCGCAACCGGCCTGGGCTCAGCAATACAACTTTAAGATGCAACCGGCGTGGGCCCGGCGGTTCGAACCACCTGCCATCGCCGGTGGGGAATCCCAAGATGTCCTGAGAGTGCTGATTACACTGTATCAACATACAGGCCGGGAGGATTTTCTTTCCGCCATCCCTCGGGCTTTGGCTTATTTAAAGAAGTCGGTGCTTCCTGATGGAAAGTTGGCACGGTTTTATGAACTAAAGACTAATCGGCCGCTGTACTTTACCCGCGACTACAAGCTCACTTACGACGATCGCGATCTCCCGACCCACTATGCTTTCAAAGTGCAGAACAACCTAGCGGAGATCGAGGCCCAGTATCAAAAAGTTCTTGTGGAGCAGAGGTCTCAGAAGGTTCCACCAATGCCGGGACCGGGCCGAGCCAGCAGACCGTCTTTATCAACCGTGGAACGAGTCATCAAAGCTTTGGACGAAAGAGGAAGGTGGATCGAAAAAGGGCGGATAAAACGTGCTGGGAGCTCCGACATTCAGATCATCCGGTCCCAAACCTTCATTGCCAACGTCGATATTCTTTCAAGCTATCTAGCGGCATTAACTTCCGGTTGAGTACCGCAAGCACGTGTTCGGAGATCATCGGGCGTGCCAAAAGGGAGAGGGGGCTTTTTCTTTAAAAAATCCAGGATTTTTTGTTTGAAGCGGCGTGTGGTGGACGCAGTCACGATAGGACTTCCAGGTGGTTGTCGTGAACGTCTGTTCATATTGCCACAGCGGCTTGTTCTCTCAAGCTGTCAAGCACCGATCTCGGCATACCGCAGGAAATCGGTTTCCGGTCGAATACGGTTGCCCCGGCACGTGTCGTGAAATAACACAGCCCAGGAGAGCATCCACGGTTGCCCTTTTCTTTTTAGGAGGACGTCGGTTTGGTCTAAGCATCGGGCCAAGTCGCAGTGCTCCCGGTGTAGAGGTTTCACGGGCCGGTGGGCACGGGATTGCTTTCCCCAGGGGCTGGGCATGGGGGTTGTCTTTTAGAATCGTTACCGACAAGACGGGCACCCAGAATCCTGTTTAGAGCCCTTTAGCGGCCAAGCACCTGCTCCCTGACCTGAGGTGGTCCCCGCCGTAAGGCCACGAGGCTTGTCACCGACCGTGGGAAGCTCCGGGGAAAAGGTCGGCCGGTCCTCCCTTGCCCCCAATGCCATGCCGTCTGTGACCAACCCATTGGTACCATAACCGGTAACCCCTCCCAATTGTCACCGGATTTTCTCAAACTCTTTTTGGGTGCTTTTTAAAGGCGGATATTTAGTTGGAGGTGGTCCAGCACTGTCCCAGAGCTAGGCGACCCATCCGGCTTAGTCCTTACCGCAGTAACTGGCATCCGACAGGTTGAACCGAAGCCCCCTTCCTGTCGGACGGATAACCCCCAAATGGTCCGTCGGAAAGGTTGTGGAGACCTCCGTTACGACAGACTCCTTAGACAATTCCGGCTACCCCGGGCCTACATCGGGAGCCAGACTAGCATGGGACACCGTACGTCCTCAAAACCCCCATGCAGGCAAAGCGATATCTTTTGGAAAATGGCAACTGTCAATAAGCCGAAGTATTGACGAAGGGAGTCAGCTTACCCGACACTTTCCCGTCTAAGTTGCCCACATATTGCGGTTTTCGGGAACTTGAAACACAACCAAGGGGAGTCACTCGGGTGTTCGAAATGTAAGAAGGGACCGAGGCATTCCTTACCAGAGCTAACTCAAGTTTGTTGGGGGCCACGTCACACGTGGATTGGACGCCAGGAAGAAAACGTCCCTCCTATCCGATCCGATGTAATAGTTTTCTATGTGCATGCCTGCGGTAGCCTATCCCTACAACCCTGGTCGAAAAGCCAAGGGCCAGTTAGCATAGAAATTTAGGGTCAGCATCGATCATCTAGGGCTACCATAGGAACATGTGGAGTTAATGCCCGGTCGAGGGGGGAAGCGAACCTTCCGAGAAGAGGGACATGTCTGAGCGTTTACCCTTCTTCTAGAGGGCAAGTGCTACTCAATCGGCCGTTTTACGAAGGAAGCCAGGTGGTCGCATTCTTACCTAGGTTCGGGGGTTATTCCCCTCCTGGTTGGGGCCTTTGGGGCCCAGGCTGGAAAAAGCCGCGGGAAGTTCGGGAGGGTAAAGCGGGGTGCATTCGGCCTTTAGGCAAACCTTTCCCGGAGGCCGAGGCGTAAGATAAGTGTTGAGAAACTTGGGAGTCTCCCACTTTCCTTTTTGCCCTTCCGATGGCTCGACCTTAGCGGGAGAAGGCGACAGTTCAGACTAGAGACTAGAGAAGGGATGAATCGAACAAAAATGATTCAGTTGTTTCACCCCCGTAAATCCGAGGTGCCTCCGCTTTGCATGAGCTATGCTGGGAGGGCATGTGTTTGTAAACGCCACTGAAAAAATAGGGGGGTAATGTCAGGATAACGATCTTGGTCGGGAACCAGGTTCCGAGCGGGTTGGCAAACTGCACCCCAGACGAAACAGATTCGACATTTCGAAGGTAGCCACGGGGAAAGATCCAGCCCTGCCACCCTGAGTTCTAATAGGTAGGGCAGTGAGGAGGAGGTGAAGACCTCGGGAAAAGCAAAGCAAGTCGCCTAGCTGGCAGATTGGAAAGGGGCTTCCAAACGCGTGGTTTTTCTGAAAAGCTGTATTGATTCGGAGAAATGCTTCCCCGTCAGCGATAACGGCGGCGGTCGCTGCGGGATTGTGGGTCTTTGACTGGTGAAACATCCATTTGGGAGTTAACAGGATCGGAAGCGATGTCAGGTGGCGGGACTCAAAATGTACCGGAGGTCGTAGTCGAAACGCGAAACCTAACGAAAGTGTATCGGGATTTTTGGGGCCGGCAAAAAGTCCGAGCCTTAAAAGCGTTGGACTTAACGATTTTTCGGGGGGAAATATTCGGACTTCTCGGGCCGAACGGTTCCGGCAAAACTACGACCATGAAGCTCCTTTTGGGCCTGCTTTTCCCAACGGAAGGGCAGGCCTTAGTTTTTGGGAAAGATGCCACGGATGTGTCGAAAAACGAGCGAATTGGGTATCTGCCTGAGGAAACCTATTTGTACCGCTTCCTGACCGGGGAAGAAACTCTTGACTTTTTTGGACGCCTCTTCAATTTGCCGGCGGCGGTCAGGCGGCAACGGACTGCGGAACTGCTAGAGCTGGTGGGCTTGACGGCAGCTCGCAAACGCCAGGTCCGGGAGTATTCAAAGGGAATGGCTCGGCGACTTGGCTTGGCCCAGGCCCTCATCAACGATCCGGAACTCATTTTGTTAGATGAGCCCACCACGGGACTTGATCCGATCGGCACTCGGGCGATGAAGGATCTTATCCTCCGCCTTCGAGATCAAGGGAAAACCATCATCATGTGCAGCCACCTCCTGGCGGATGTGCAGGATGTGTGCGACCGAATTGGGATCCTTTACCAGGGTGAATTGAAAGAACTCGGTCGGGTGGACGCCCTTCTTAAGGTCCGGGATATCACGGAAATACGGTTTTCCGGGGGTGACGGGGCATTGGTGGAGGAAGTGAAGGAGGTCATCGAGCGTCGCAACGGAAAGGTCCACTTCATCGGAAATCCCACAACGACATTGGAAGAATTATTCCTCCAGATCATTCGGGAAAGCGAACTCCATCCTGGCCGGCGGGTTCGCGGAGGAGTGTCCGGCGATGGTCATTGAAAATCTTTTACCCCCCTTTGACCGATGGATTTTGTTGGCCCTGCCCATTTGGCTAGGAGTCATTCTAGCTGTTTTGCTCGTCGGCGTTTTTTTGGGATGGTTAGCCGGGGCGTTAGAACGTGGACCGGCCGCTGCACTCCGGCAGGTAATCCGGGCCCTTGGGCAGGGATATGAAGACTTTGTCCGCCGACTGTCTTTTGGTCGGATTTGGGGGTTGGCTTATCTTGCCATCAAAGAGTGTTACCGACGCAAAGTGGTGGCAGTGTTCGTCATTTTCTTGATTCTGCTCATGTTCGCCGGATGGCACATCGACCCCGCGAACCGCGAACCGGCTGTGCTCTATTTGAATTTCGTTCTTTCCACCACTACATATCTCATGCTGCTTCTGGCTTTATTCTTGGCCAGCTTTAGTCTCCCCATGGATATCCGCAACCGCACAATCCACACAGTCATCACGAAGCCTGTTCGAGCTAGCGAGATTTTACTCGGCCGAGCTGTGGGGTTCGCGGTGGTCGGCACGGTAATCCTCTTGGCAATGGGCGTGGTGAGTTATTTCTTCGTGGTCCTTGGATTAAACCATCGGCACTCTATTGCTCCTGAAAACCTTGTACCCTTGGGGGAAGGTCAAAGTGCCGAAGGAACTCTGACGGGATTAACGACCCTGAATTACGGTCATCGTCACCGCGTGTACGTAGATATAGGCGGTGAAGGTCGAGTTGAAGTGTCTCGGGGGCATTACCATAAACTGCGAGTGGTTGGCTCCGGGGAGAACGTTCGATACGAAATTGGCCCTCCCGAGGGTTTCTTGTTGGCCCGCGTGCCAATCTACGGCAAGTTGGAGTTTCGGGACCGGGATGGCCTGGACACAGACAAAGGGCTCAATGTGGGGGATGAGTGGACTTACCGCGGCTTTATCCAAGGAGCTAGTCCCGCGGCGTTGATTTGGACCTTTGAGGGACTCAGTCCACGGCGATTTCCAGAAGGGTTACTTCTGGAGGTCACTCTAGGGGTATTCCGAACACATAAGGGCAACATTGAGAAGGGCGTACTCGGAAGTATTGCCGTTCGCAATCCAAAAACAGGGCTTTATGTGGAAACGGAAATCTTCGAGTCGAAAGAGTTTGCAGAAGCAGCCGAGATCAAGCAACTTTTCATCCCGCGGAAAATCGTGAAGCCGACTAGTGTTCAAATCATTCAGCGAAAGCGGAACACTCCGGAGGGGATTAAGCTCAGTCCTCCGAACGAGGAGGTCGATTTAGCTTTGACTCAAAAACAGGAGTTCGACCTTTACGAAGATTTGACGGACAACGGTCGGACTGAAATTTGGATCCGGTGTTTGGAACCGGGGCAGTACTTTGGTGCGGCTCAACCGGACTTATACATCCGTTCACGAGATGCCTCGTTTGTACTGAATCTAGCCAAGGGCTGTTACGGGATCTGGTTGGTCATGGTGATCTTGCTGGCTTACGGAATTGCAGCCAGTACGTTTTTGAGTGCCCCGGTGGCCATGGTGGCGACCATCGGCGTGCTCGTAGGCGGTTTGTTCCGGGATTTCATGATTCGGCTTGCCCTGGGCCAAACTTATGGCGGTGGCCCGTTTGAATCCTTGTATCGATTGGTCACTCAAGAGAACGTTATGACGGAATTGGAGCCTGGTTTGGGAACTCTGTTGCTAAAAATGGCTGACGTGTTGGCTCGGGGCTTCTTGTTTGCTGTAGCAGCTGTACTTCCCCCGTTAGGGCAATTCGGTTGGTCGGATTGGGTAGCCCACGGGTTTGACATCCCGTGGGACCATGTCTTAATCCGGTCGATCCAAACATTTGCGTTTGCCCTTCCGGCTCTTGTGGTGGGATACTTCCTCTTTAAGGCCCGGGAGATCGCAGAATGACCTTCCGAGCGGCATTTTTCCGAAAGATTGCTTTCCTTGTGGTAATTGCCTTGCTGCTTTTGCCTCTTTTTTGGCTCGGGCAGCCTGCGACGGTGGCGGCTCGGGGAGTCCGCGGAGGACCTGGAGGCATCTTGGCTCAACTCCGAACGCAGTTTGGCCTTAGCGAAGCGGAGTTGGGCGAAATTGATCCCACGAGCGAGGCTATGCGGTTAACCACGTTGGGACTACGAGGAGTGGCCGCGAACATTCTTTGGACCAAAGCCGACATCTACAAAATGAAAAAGGATTGGACCAATTTATCCGCCACGTTGGAGCAGCTGGTTAGGTTAGAGCCTCACTTCATCAGCGTGTGGCGATTCCAGGCGTGGAATCTTTCTTACAATGTGTCGGCCGAGTTTGACGACTATCGCAAGCGGTATGAATGGGTTATCCGGGGAATTGAATTTTTGAAAAAGGGAGTACGGTACAACGAGCGAGAACCGAAGCTGTATTGGGATGTGGGCTGGTTCACGGCCCAGAAAATTGGCCGGGCAGACGAATGGAAACAGTTCCGTCGGCTATTTAAGCAGGATGACGATTTTCACGGTCCACGGCCGCTAGAAGAACGCGATAATTGGCTGGTGGGCAAGGAGTGGTTTGCTCGCGGAGAGCAATTGGTGGAACAAGGAGCTACACTCCGCGGAATTAGTCCGCTGCTGTTTTTCTCGGATCGGCCTATGTGCCAAATGAATTATTCCGAGTTCCTAGCCAAGGATGGAATTTTTGGGGAACGAGCCAAGCAATCGTGGGAGCGAGCTCTTCAAGAGTGGTTGGAATATGGAGACCGCGAGTTCCCAACTTACGAAGGGGGCACTATACGCCTGAATGATAAAGAACGTTTCGATGCCCTTGCGGCCGAGATTTGGAATAAACTCGAAGAGCTTGCCCCCGGCCTAAGAGAAAAAATCGAAAAGGAAAAGCGGGCCCGCCTACGTCCGGAGGAACTAAGAGCTTTGGAGACGCCTCCGGAGGAGCGGACACCTGAGCAACAGGGGTTGGCCTTCGAAGCAACGCGAAAGATTCATGTAACGCATCGGGAAGTTGCTCAACGGATTACCGGTCGGCATCGTCAGGAGGCACTCAAGCTGGCCGACGAAGCCGAAAAAGCACTTCAAATGTCGAGCAAAATAGACCAGCAACGCACGATCGTTAATTTCGAGTATTGGCGGATGCGAGCTCGTTTCGAACAAACTCCTCAGGCAATCGAGGCTCGGGAGTACATTTATCTGGGTGACGAAGCATTTCGGGCAGCCGATTTAACACGGGCCAAGGAGTACTACGATAAAGGGTTGGCCAAGTGGCGGGAACTTTTGGATTTGCCGGACTTTCCTCAGCTGAAACACGATGGCAACACAGGCCGGGAACTCATCGATATCATTCGCAATTATCAACGAATCTTAGACGCTCGCGATGAGCCTTGGCCTCGTCCTTTTATACTCCAGGACATTATCGACCTCCACAAAGACCGTGTTCCGGACTTTCAGCCGCCTGGTTAGGGATGCTGGTCCATGGTAGAGTGTCGCTCCCGGACTGGCTTGGCTAAATTCGAATCATTTTAGCCAGCACATGAGAATTGGGGCCTTTTGTATCGAAACTAAGCTTCGGGATCCGTTCAGGAAATAACATGAGGTCCTGGCAGTCACTTGCTACTCGCAGGTTCTCCTCCTAAAAACCTGCGGGACGCCCCACACGTACGGATCTTGCTGAGTGTGACAGATAGGCTGAGTAATTATCTTGATCGCTCAAGCTTTGTG
>Ga0272449_1000215_pt1 | contig 73704 bp, 74 predicted proteins | sample YNPCB0241_FD_198679 | JGI IMG/M metagenome (GOLD analysis project Ga0272449, IMG submission 198679) | Hot spring sediment microbial communities from Yellowstone National Park, WY, United States - YNP-CB-024-1 | ecosystem: Environmental > Aquatic > Thermal springs > Hot (42-90C) > Sediment...
CTTCTACTTTTCCACTAATTCCTCGAAGAATCCTGCTAGGTCTCTTGCCAGCTGCTTGAGAGCCTTCTCCATCCTAGTATTCCTGAGGTATCTGAAGGCTATTATGTCTAGTGGGTTTAGCGGGTTTCCGGTAAACGCAAATATTTGCATCCACTCTTCCCAGTCTATCATTATCAATGGTAGTCTCCTACCATTAATGCTCCTCCACTTCCTCTCCACCTTGCTGAATACGTTTCTGAATACTTTTACGACCTCCTCAGCAGTCTTTGGATCCTCGAATATCCATCCAACGAATACTTTTGCCGGCCACCTGAATGAATAAACCTTGGCTAAAGTCTTAGACATGGCTAGCCATCCCCTAGTATAATACTCCGTTAAATATTCTAGGGCTCCTAGAATGTTCTCAAATTCATTCTCCCACTCATTTTAAACACGTCAACGAACATACTTATAAGCTCTGGACCATTATTGTAAATCACATGTCTCTTTGCTTCTAACATAGCCTTAACACTTTTCTCAACACTTTGCTGAGCATAGAAGACAGCTTGAGGATAATCCTCATATCTCAAAGCTTTCCTTGCTATCTCAAGATCTTTTTGAGGCTCTCTATAGTATTTTTCAGCAAATTTATCGAAGATAGATATAATCCTTGGGTTTCGTGTATTATCCTAGTTAAAAGGATTATGTTTCTTTCGTGAAGTTCGCTAGACATCCTAATCTTTAGTGATACATCATTAAGAATTGTTAAGGCATTTTTAGAGTGGATGGTTAAGAATATACGAAAGAGCTCATTAAGGGATCCTGAGGGTAGGCTGGTGAGAATGGAGTATTTTGTTGGTACTTCGGGATGGTTTTACTCATGGAACCAAGATGGAAGCCTTGATTGGTTTGTTAGATATTCTGGTCTAAATGCTGTTGAATTAAATATGAGCTTCTACCGTTACCCATATCCAACTATGGTGCGTTCATGGGCTTCAAAGGGTAAAACTCTTAAATGGGCTATCAAAGTTAATAGACTCATAACCCATGTATTCAAATTCAATGAAAAAGCTTACCAGTTATGGAAGAAATTTTATTCTCTATTCTCGCCGCTTGACAGCTACATAGACTTCTACTTATTCCAGCTTCCACCATCTATGACACCTAGAGCAATACAGACTATAGAAGACTTCGTAAAAAGGACAGGTCTCAACAAGAGATTTGCTCTCGAAGTTAGAAACATGAAATGGTATAACGAAAACTATGTTAAATGGGCTTCAAAGCTTAATATAACCTGGGTTAGCATCGACTCTCCAGATTTCCCTACTGATATATTCAATACAAACGGTATAGTTTATGAAAGAATGCATGGTAGAACAGCATGGTACTCGCATTATTATACAGACCAGGAATTGAAAGATGTAGCAGAGAGAATTAAAGAGGCAAGTCCAGAGAAAGTTTACGTATTCTTCAACAATAATCATGATATGTTAGAAAATGCAAGAAGAATGCTGCAGATACTTTCAGTCTGAAAAAAGGCTTTTCTCAACATAATCTTAAATGATGTAGAAATCATTCTTATCACTATACAAAGCTAGTGAGGCATATAGCTAATGAAGATTCTGAGCTTTGAATCCATGATTTAGTGTTCATAAATAAGTCTAGTCTTAAAGCATCACTAGCTTTATTCGGCTTAGAATATTCCTACTTTGCACAATGATAAACTTAATTAAACATTAGGCGTCTTCAATAGTAAGGTGTCTGCTTGTAATGGAGGGGTATGTATGGATTTCGAACTAACTGAAGAGCAGAAAGCAATTGCTGAATCAGCAAGAGAGATAGCACGTGATTTCCCACCAGAATATTGGAGGGAGAAAGAAGAGAAAGAAGAATTTGCAGAAGAATTCTTTAAAGCAATCTCAGAAGCAGGATTTTTTGGAATAGTTATCCCAGAAGAATATGGTGGATCAGGCTATGGGTTAACAGAGCTTCTAATAGCTATAGAAGAGCTTTCAGCAAATGGTTGTGGAATGGGTGGAGCATGGTATCTCATCCTAACGGAAGTACTTGGCGGATTAACAATAGCTAGACATGGAACTAAAGAGCAGAAGGAGAAGTACTTGCCGAAGATTGCCAAGGGCCAGATTGAATTTTGTATGGCTTTAACAGAGCCAGATGCTGGAACAAATACTCTTGCAATAAAAACGTTTGCAAGAAGAGAAGGTGATGAATGGATAATAAACGGAAATAAGATATTCATAAGTGGTATTGACAGAGCAAGAGGAATGCTACTCATTGCTAGAACTACTCCGCTTGAAAAAGCACCTAAGAAGACCTTTGGTTTAAGTCTATTCCTCGTAGACCTCCCAAACGAATCTGTTAAGGCTAGCCCTATCCCAAAACATGGAATAAATTATTCTAAGAGTTGTGAAGTAAGTATAAGCGAATTACGTGTACCATCGGACTCCCTAATCCCTCCAGTAGATGAAGGATGGTATATACTATTAGATACACTTAACCCAGAGAGAATGAGCTTTACATCTGCAGCTATAGGAATCTCAAAACTAGCCATAAAGAAAGCGGTAGAATACTCGAAACATAGAAGAGTTTTCGCAGATCCTATTGGAAGCTATCAAGGATTACAATTCCCATTAGCTGAAGCATATGCTATGCTGGAATGCGCTAGATTAATGAATTTTAAAGCAGCTTGGCTTTTCGATCATAAAGCCGACTATAGATCTGTAGGTGAAACAGCAAATATCGCTAAGACTGTTGCTGTGGAAGCTGGGATAAAAGCAGTCTACTGGGCAATGCAGACTTTTGGTGGATATGGATATGCTAAAGAATATGATGTTGAAAGATGGTGGAGAGAGATAAACTTGATTAGACTAGCTCCCGTAACCCAGCAGATGACTTTAAACTATATCGCTGAGCATGTTCTCGGAATGCCTAAGAGTTATAGATAAGGATTCCTATCAGTTGGAGTAGAAGCCAGTATAGTTAAATATCATGAACTGGAAAAATTAATTAAAGAAAACACATAGTTATGGTTGTGATTGTAGTTGTCAGGTAGAGTTGCTATTGTTGATGTTGCACAAACTAAGCACGGTGCACCTTATATAAGAAATCTGACTGTCTCCGACCTTGTCTACATAGTTGTTAAAGAATTATTGGAGAAGACAGGAATATCTATTGAAGACCTAGAAACAATAATTACTTCTTCATCTGATTTCTGGCAGGGTTCAGGATGTTCCAATGTATTCTATTTTGATGCTGCTGGAGCATATTTAAAGGATTCACCTAAGGTTGAAGAAGATTCTGCGTTAGGCTTCGTTTACGCATTTATGAGGATACTTTCAGGTCATTTTGATAAAGCTCTTATTGTAGCTGTAACAAAGTGTTCGGAAGCACCTAGTATAAGCGATATAACTAGTTTAAACTCAGACCCATTCTACCAGAGACCAGTTGGCATTGAAGAAGTTACAGCTGCAGGTCTCCAAGCGCAACAATATGTATCTAGATATAAGTTATCAGATGAGATAAGAGCTGAAATAGCTGTCAAGAATTATAGAAACGCTATCAATAACCCTTATGCACATAGGAGGATGAATCTAACAATAGATGAAGTACTTGGATCAGAGATTCTAGCATACCCCCTTAGGAGGCTTGAAGTAGCTGATGGGTCTGATGGTGCTGTAGCAGTTCTTATTTCATCTGAAGAAGCTGCAAGAAAACTTACAGATACACCCGTATGGATTAGAGGAGTAGGATGGAGTGTAGACCACTACTTCCTTGGAGATAGAGACTTGCTAGAAGTTGTTTCATTAAGAGAAGCATCCGAGAGAGCTTACAAGATGAGCGGCATAAGATATCCTAGGAAACAGATAGATTTAGCAGAAGTATGTGAAACCTCAACTGTTCAAGAATTATTATGGTATGAAGGCTTAGGGTTCTGTAACAGAGGAGAAGGTTGGAAGCTAATAGCTGATGGTGTTACGGGGATGTATGGAGAGTTACCAGTAAATCCTTCGGGTGGAGTATTAGCAACTAACCCATATGTTGCTAGAGGCTTGATAAGAGTAGCTGAAGCTACTCTCCAATTGAAGGGAGAAGCTGGTAGAAGACAAGTGCCTGATGCTGAAACCGCCATTGCACATAGTACTCATGGGGCTGCAGGTAGTCACCATACCGTCATCGTATTGGGTAGGTGAAAAAATGAGGAAGGTAGCAATTGTAGGCGTGGGTCAAACGAGATGTGGTAGGAGAGATGATGTAAGCTTCCCAGAACTAGTACATGAAGCTGTAAAAGAAGCTCTAGAAGATGCTAGGTTAGATATAAAAGATATAGAAGCATTCATAACTGGTTCTATGCCTGCACCTATGTCAGGTATAAATGCTCCTCACCTATACTGGGCTGATGCTGTTGGAGCGTATCGAAAACCTATCATAAGAGTGGCGACATGCGGAACTACAGGAGGATCCATCGCTCACACTGGATACTATCATGTAGCATCGGGATTATTCGATGTAGTTATGGTTGTAGGAGCAGAGAAGATGTATGAGGGAGACCCTCAGGGGGTCATGACTACGATATGGGATTATAGGTATGAGAGACCATTCCTAGCTGGTGCTCCTGGAGTATTTGCAATGCAGGCAATGGAGTATATTCACCGATATAATTTCACTCTTGAGGAAGTTGCAGAAGCTGCTGCACTCCTATCCGTTAAACATCACTTAGCTGCATTAGATAACCCATACGCACATATTAAACAAGAGATAACAGTAGAAGATGTATTGAGATCACGCATAGTTGCGTATCCCATAAGACTGCTAGATATATGTCCTATATCAGATGGTGCTTGTGCAGTCATCCTAGCTTCTGAAGATAAAGCAAGAAAGATTACAGATACACCTGTATGGATTAAGGGTTTAGGTTACTGTGGTGATGAACAATTATTAGCAGATAAAGACTTGGTTTGGTGGCTTTCAGCGGTTAAAGCAGCTCAGAAAGCTTACAAGATGGCTGGTATAGAGAACCCTGTAAAACAGATAGATGTAGCTGAAGTATACAATCCATTCACATACCAGGAACTAACATTCTATGAATGCTTCGGCTTCTGCAGTAGGGGTGAAGCAGTAAAACTAGTAAAACAAGGCTTCTTCAACAAGGATGGACAGCTACCAACCGACCCCTCTGGGGGCGTTCTATGTACTAACCCGATAGGTGCTACTGGGTTACAGCGTATCGCAGAGGCAGCTCTCCAAGTAATGGGGAGAGCAGGTAAGAGGCAGATACCTGCTGTTGAGACAGCATTTGCACATGCAATGGGTGGGTCGTATTCCTTAAATAGCGTATTTATACTTAGTAGGAGTAAGTAGGGAGGGTTCTTTAGTTGGGCGAAGAAATAGAGCCTAGGATAATTGAAGGTGCATTGAGTCTACCCTATAGATGGGCTACTGGACCAGTTGGAGCAAAATTCCTTGAAGGATTAAAGAATAAGAAAATATTGGGTACTCGCTGCCCAAAATGTAGAAGAGTGCTTGTACCAGCTAGAAAGTTCTGTCCAAGATGCTTCGTAGATACTGATGAATGGGTTGAGGTTGGAGATAAGGGGATTCTGAGAACATTCACCATAATAAACTTCAGCTTTGTAGGCCAGGTTAGAAAGCCACCATACATAGTAGGGATAATAGAATTAGATGGAGCAGATGTAGGCTTCACACACTTCATAGGAGGCGTCGACCTTACTGATATTGAGAAAGCAGCTAGAGAACTTAGACCTGGTATGAGGGTTCAAGCAGTATGGCGTGAAGAGAGGAAAGGTGATATACTAGATATTGAATATTTTAAACCAGTAAGAGAGTAAGGAAGATCAAGCTAACTCTAAATACAATCTTGAGAGTAACTTAGCACAAATTATCTGGAGTTTTGCAGGTTAACTCAAAGGCTCCTACGATTAAGCTTACTTAATTACTTACTTAATGTGATAAATATTTATCCTATTAGGTTAATTGAGAATGGCGGATTGGTGAAAGTAGATAAGGTACGCCCTGATCTTTATAGGATTGAAACACCTCTACCCAGGAATCCCCTCAAATATGTTAATTCGTATGTAATAAAAAGTTCTAAACCCTTGATAATAGATACTAGCTTTAATTTAGATGTATGTTATCTAGAATTCATTAGAGCTTTGAGAGAGATTGGGGTCGATTTTAGGAGAGCAGATTATTTTATTACCCATCTTCATGCAGACCATCTCGGACTCGCAGGTAGATTGACGAAAGAAGTCTTCATGAGTAGTATAGATTCTGAGATTGCATCAAAGATAATAGATGATATTAGCATGTGGAAGAAGGTTATAGAATACTTCGTCATGAATGGTTTACCACAAGAAGATGCAGAGAAGATCATAAGCCTTCATCCAGCTATAAGATATCTAAGTAAAGTTGATTTCCATAACGTAGACGATAGGGAAACCTTAGAGTATGGAGATTACTCTCTCCAAGCGGTCTTAACGCCTGGACATACACCTGGACATATGTGTTTGTACGATGAAGATAAAAAGATAATTTTCTCAGGAGACCACATACTATTCGATATAACACCTAACATCACATACTGGGAGGGGCGTGAAGCTCTTGAAGAGTATCTTAAAAGTTTAGACAAAATCTACCAACTCGATATAGAAGTTACCTTACCGGGGCATAGAAGCTTTAAAGGAGATATCAGAAGAAGAATCTTTGAGATTAAAGAACATCATACTAAGAGGCTTAGAGAAGTAATTAATTCTTTAAAGAATGGGATGAAGACAGCTTGGCAGATAGCACCTTCCATAACGTGGGAATTGAAGTATGATAAGTGGGATGACATACCAGTTATTCAGAAATGGTTTATTATTGGTGAAACTATAGCTCACCTCCAATACCTAGAAAAGAAGAAAATCATTGCTAGAGAAATTATAGATGGTCTTGTTTACTATAGTTTAACCTAGATTCTCTACGTGTATTTATCTTCTTCATGGTATGACTACCACTTTCCTTACCTCCTTGGAATAATAATCCCAGCTGGATCGATTTCTCTCATAACTTTCAATTCTTCTATCGTAGGTGGGTCTAGAACTTCAACCTTCTCAGGAACGATTATTTTAAAAGAAGAATTCTCTTGGACATCTTTCAGAGTTGTATTGGGGTATAATGCTAGCAACATCATCTCTTTTGTTTCAGGATGGAATCCGTAAACTCCTATCTGAGTAACTACCCTATATGGACCCGTATTGATTGGGAGACCAGTTCTCTCTCTGCTACCTGGTCCATTTAGGTATCCAGGAGTAGTTACATAGTCTACTCTATCTACGAACCTCAGTTTATCTTGCCTCATTATCGTAATAGTCTTCCATGATAATGAACCTACATCATTTGCCCCCCCACTCCCAGGCAATCTGACTTTGGGTCTCCTCCAATCACCTATCACAGTTGTGTTTATGTTTCCGTATCTATCAATCTGTGCTGCTCCTAGAAATCCATAGTCTATGTATCCTCGTTGTGCAAGAGACATTACGTAATCCATACTAGTAGCCATGATTGCTCTATCTATCGTGTACGAGCTTCCTACCGATACTGTTAACCTGTCTAGTAATGGGTCTATACCTCCTGCCTCAAAGATTATGAGGAGGTTTGGGCAGTACAATCTTTTGGCTACTATTGAAGCAATTATAGGCATGCCTGTCCCTACAAATACTATCTTCTTATCCTCTAGTATCCTCGCAGCAGCAGCAACCATCATCTCTACTGGACTATAAGTAGTAAGCATACCTTCACTCCACCCATGGATAGATAGGCTCAGTCCTCTTCTTCTCTAAATCCATTAAGTACTTCAATTTCCTATATCCGCCTATCCTTTCTAAATACCCCCAGAAGTCTTCTACTCCATAGATATATTTTTGTAGATATTGGAGGGTGCCCTCTCTCGTCTTAGTTAATGATAGGTATTCAGCAAAATGTTCTTCATCAAAGGCATAGATGTATGGCATGTTTCCAGGATGAGACCCGAAGGGTTGTTCTACGACTGCATCTACAAGGAAGAACGGTATAGTTGTTTGGTATGGTTGCCTCCTAATCTCTTCTGTAGGAACTACCTCCTCAGTAGTTATTATTAGTCTTTTAGCAGCTCTTGCCAACTCAAAATCCATAATTGTATGACCTAGTATCTGTGCATTCCCATATATGTCTGCTCTATGGACATGGATTACAGCTACATCTGGATAGCATGCTGGAATAAGAACAATAGGTTTATTACTGAAGGGATCCCTGATAATCTTACTACTACTCTTCTTAAACGTGTCTGTTCCAGCAATTACTCTAGCCGGTAAGAATGGTAAACCCATAGCTGCTGCTTTAAATCTCCATTCAAAAGCAGCATTACTCCACTCAGAAACAACTTCAACTTCTCCTGTTTCAACAGCCCTCCTACCTGCAGGTGACAAGCCTCTCAATTCGTGTCCAAACGCATATGCTACTTCAACTCTACTAACACACCCTGCTGCGATAAGAAGATCAATATCATGAACCGCTGTTTTAGCTGCATAGATTAAGTTTTTAACATTCTGTCTTATAATCTCATGTATGATAACTATGGAAACTCTGACGTGACCGAAACCTCCAAAAGCTACATAAGAACCATCTTTGATGAATTTCTGCACGGCCTCACTTGGAGACATTAATTTACTAATATACTCTCTTTGCTTATTTTTCCTTACCCATTCTCTTGCTTCATCAGGATCCATCCAGCCTAGTAAAGGTGCTTCACCTTCATCAAGGATATAGGGATTATTACTCAGAAAGGGTCACCCAACTAATTGTTTTACAGATGATATTTCAAGCTTATGCTTCCATAATACTTAAGCCTCTAAGCTGGAGATTCTTGTGGTGAATGTTATCAGCTTATGGATAAAGTCTCTAGTTCTATTCCTCCCCCTCCTAGCAAAATATTTTGCTAGAAGGGAGGGATTCCTCGATGATTTCTGCTGCAATCTCGCTCTCTTCACTTCATAAACCTTATGAATGTGGAATAGTTTTCTTAAGTCTAACATGACATGAGCTTTCCGATATCTTCAACTATCTCCTCAAGCTGTAGAGTTTCCCGGCGAAATACGATACTATTATTATCAGATCTCCCACAAGCTCCTCCTTCAAAGTCCCGCTACGTGGTTTATCGCTTCGGATACATCTTCAACTCATTCCTATTAAAAACTATCTACTTTGAAACTGTTGTCTACGGCGTAGACTTGTCGTTAATCAGCTCTTTCGATCATTATGGAGGTTGCACCACCCGTACCGTGGCAAAGAGCTGCTACGCCCCTGAAGCAATTATAGTGCTCCATGGCATTGATTAACGTAGTTATTATCCTTGCTCCACTTGCACCTAACGGGTGCCCCAAAGCAATTGCACCTCCAAAAACATTCAACCTGCTCCTACTAACCCCTAGCATATCTTCAAACAATGCTGTTGATACCGCGAAAGCTTCATTATTTTCAAATAAGTCTATATCATCAAGTGTTAACCCTGCTTTAGTTAACAGCTTTCTCACAGCATGGATTGGTGCTTCTGGGAAACGCCATGAATCTGTTGCTGCCCAGCTATATCCAACTATCTTTGCTCTAACCCTTAGGTTATATTTCCCGATGGCTTCTTCACTTGCTAGTAATATAGCAGATGCGCCATCACTAATTTGGCTTGAAGTAGCTGCAGTATGTATCCCACCTTGAAAGATGGGAGGCAGCTTGGATATCTTCTCAAGAGAAGTATCTGGTCTGATTCCTTCATCAATCTCCAAGATTACTTTATCATCTAATATTATAGGGATGATTTCTTTCTTGAAATACCCAGACTTTGTTGCACTGTATGCTCTCATATGACTTTCATAAGCAATCTCTTCCAGTCTCTCACGATTATACCCTCTCTCAGCAGCAACCATGTCTGCTTCTTGTAACATAACCATACCATTGAAAGGGTCTCTAAGACCTTCATAGACTAGCGAATCTAATATTTTCAGGTCTCCAGTATAATCTATTTTAACCCCCCATCTATATTGGTATGGTATTATGAATGGAGACCTACTCATACTCTCCATTCCACCTGCAATTATTAAATCAGCATCTCCAGACTTGATGAGTGATGCTCCATTGATAACCGCCATCATCCCTGAAGCACAAACCGTGTCTACATTAAATGCATCTACGCTATTTGGGACTCCGGCTATAATGCTTGCTTGACGTGCAGTATTCTGTCCAGTCCCATCACGGATAACTTGACCCATTATAACTATATCTAAAATACTTGGATCAAGATTATTCCTTTCAAGTATTTTCCTAATTACAAGAGCTCCTAACTCAACAGCTGAAAACCTTGTTAATGACCCCCCAAATTTTCCTATGGGAGTCCTAATAGCATCAACAATATAGACTTCTCTCATGAAGAAATCTCCTAAATATCTATAACTATGAATCTTTTAATGAATATTACTGAAAATTATGTATCCTGTTCTCTACTAATCTTCGTCTCATCCTTTAAACTAGAATAAATCTATTACAATTGTTTTAGCCACTCCATCTTTTAATGATGATAATGAATTAAGTTAGTAATCCTTAAGTCTAAGTAGATTGACTAGTTTCACGAATTACACTACCAAAGAGTATTTAAATATCCCTGAATATGTATTCAAGCATAGAGATGGATAAGCTGGAAACCGCTAAGATTCTTGTTGATGACGTTATGACTAGGAGTTTGATTACTGTTACCGTGGGGAGTAGTGTCGAAGAAGCTGTCAAGAAGATGATTGAATACGATGTTGAATGCCTTCCAGTAATTGACTCGGAAGGTATTTTGCATGGTTTAATTACCTTTAGAGATATTGTTACGAAGGCTGTATTAAGTCAGGTGAACATACAGCAGCTTAAAGTTGAAGATATAATGACTAAGAACCCTATAACATGTAGCCCCACATCCACGGTCTTGGAAGTCGTAAAAATTATGAAGAATAAACATCTCAGAAGAGTTCCAGTAGTAGACTCTAGCAATAGATTACTAGGACTAATTACAGATTTTGATTTAGCATTACTAGGCTGGGAAGTAAAATAAACTATTAACAACATGTAATGTATAGTCTCAATTAAAATTAACTAGACTAGATAAGATGTATCTTGATAAGTTGTAGTATGCGTTTAAATGGATTAGAGACTAAGCTTAAAATCTCTAATGTAACAACTGCTAGAATAGGGTGGTCATCTTTTTCACCTAGCACAACAGGTGCATGGCTTCTCCCTGCAGTAGAATTATGTAGCATTCTGAAACTTTCCTCTTTATTACAGTTCCATCAGCTAATATGAATTCACGTTCCCTAACTAGGTTCAATCCTATCTTTCCACAGACGTCTTCGAGAAGAACACTAGATGTGGCCCCACTATCTATTAAGAGTCGAACTTCTTCACTAAGCGGACCTCTGACTCATCCATCAATATAGGTTATCCTTATGAGGTGCACCAACTAGACGCTATCCACAATTAATATATTATCAACTTTACTATTCTTAGGAACACAGGATACATTATGAAAAACCATAACAGTAATTAAAACAGAACCATTAAGCTGAGTATTCGGTTGCTCTATGTATTGATGAGTTTAAGTATGTAAGCGTAGTCTTGGTTTAGAGAACATGTCAAGTTTAAGTCTTAGAGGGCATGCTTCAATCTCCAGTATTCATATTACAAAAAGTCTTGATCTTCTCAACCATCTCTCTCGGTAGAGGGACAGCTTGACCCTCTCTAATATTTGCTGAAACTATTACAACATGCCCTTCCGCAGCCTTCTTACCACTTGTTAGATTATTGATAGTAAAGTGGTATTTTATTGATTTTTCTCTAATTTCATCTATCCATAATGTTACTTCTATTAAATCATTAAACCTGCAGGGTGATAAATACCTACAGAATGCCTCAATTCTTGGAAACCATATATCATAACTAGAAAATGATTGGAAATCCATGCCGAGGGAATTATAGAATTCTTCTTCAGCTCTCTCAAAATATCTAAAATAATTTGAGAAATGTACCACTTTAGCAGCATCCGTCTCAACCCATGAAACTCTAAAACGAACGCTGAAAGATTTCATAAAGACCGAACTATACCTCTACAAAGTCATTATAAGCCTTTATCTATCCTAAATAAGAGAAAATGGTAGTTAATGATACTGATTCCTCGCTACACATCTTCTAATTCTCTAATAAACGTGGAGGAAACTCTATTAAATACATTTACCATCATATTCTTGATTCGACTAGAAGGTGACATGTGGGGATGAGTGAAGTACTTAAGAAGATTACCATGTTTAGAGCATATCTACATCAATCTCTAGATAAAGAAGTGGAGGTGATTACAGCTAGAGGTGAGCCGATATATGGAAAACTAGTCGGCTATAGCTTAGACTCTGATCCTCCAGTAATAATCATTGAGAACATGAGAGAACGATACTTCATAAACCTTAGACATGTTGAAAGCATTAGAAGTACAATTCAATAAATAATCTCTCTTACCGTAGTTTGTTTTACCTTATTGAATCAACGATTCTCTATATCCACTCGACTACTTATTACCAAGAATCAAAAATTTTAGAGGTCTTCCTGAGAGACCCACTTTATAAGCTTCTCTGCAATGCTTCTCGATTAAATAGATATGAGTGTAATATGAATGACTACATAGGATCTTCTATCAATTAAGCTTATCTATTTCATTCTTGTTAGTAAATCATAGATGAAGGTCCTTGTCTTAGGAGGAGCTGGTGATATCGGTTCTGCGATTGCAGAGATACTCTGCTCACTTAATGTTGATGAAGTAGTCCTTGGCGATGTAAATCAAGCCAAAGCTGAAGAAGTATCTAAAACTCTCAGGTCCAAGGGATATGAAGTATACGCATCTAAAGTTGATGCTCTAAAAATTGATTCATTAAGAGAAGCTTCGAAAGGAGTTGATGTAGTTGTTAATGCTGTTGGTCCATTCTATAAGTATGGGTTTAATATTACGAAGAATTTAATTGATGCTGACCTAAACTTCGTTGATGTATGTGATGATTATGATGCAGCCGAGAAGATATTAGGTCTTAATGAATTAGCAGTTAAGAAAAAGTTATCTGGTATCACGGGTCTCGGATGGACACCAGGTTTATCGAATATCCTCGCTTTAGAAGCTTCGCGTAGAATAGGAGAACTAGATTATGTCCATATTTACTGGGTTGGCTCTGCAGCTGATTCAAGAGGGCTAGCTGTAGTAATGCATCTATTCCATGCACTCATAGGTAGAGTTCCCATGTATCTAGGAGGAGAATACGCATATGTAGATGCGGGAAGCGGTGGAGTAAACGTAGAGTTTCCAAAACCTATTGGAGCCATTAAATTATATTATACTGGTCATCCAGAACCTATTACGATACCTAGATTCATCAAAGTGAAAAATGATGTAACTGTGCATGGTGGGCTTATACCCTCATGGCAGAATGGTTTCGCTAAGTTCTTACTGAAAATCTTAAAAATAGATTCAGATGCTAAGATTGAGAATTTATCAAGGTGGATTCATAGGATTGAAGATATCTTTAGAGCTGGAGGTTTACAGCTTAGTGCTGTAAGGGTTGATGCAGAAGGAAAAGACAGGAAGATATCATTCATATCCATGGATAGGATGAGAAAGCTGACAGGGTTACCAGCAGCTTTAGGAGCAGTAAAACTCTCTAGAGGAGAATTAGATTTTATTGGAGTTAAACCCCCCGAAGCAGTAATTAGAGACTCGAAGCTCTTTATAGACGAGCTCTCTAAACATGGTATAAGTATTAATTGTTCAGAATTTAGTCTTTCATAATCCATAAACGTTCTCTTCTAGTAAATCTTTTTCTCGCATATTCAATGAGACCTCTGATCCTCTCACTTGATCTAACAATTATTCCTTCTGTAAGTGCGGAGAGAATTAAAGGATTCATCCTATTTAACATTGATTCAACTTCTTCATAAGTATAAATGAATACGTCTATTCTTGGGATTCCTAACTCAAACGTGATCCTAAATCTATCAAGTATATTTATTTTCTTAACATCATCACTTACTACCAATATATCTAAGTCGCTCCACTCTCCTCCCCCTCTTCTACTCCATGACCCAAAAACTATTACTCCTTCTATCTCAAACATTCTGCTTATCTTGTCAACAATTTCTTCTATATTTCTAGTCCAGTTTTCTTTAAGCATTCTCTCACCCAATTAATTATTCTCCTAGCAGATTCTAATGCTTTCATAGCTGTTACCTCATCATAATACATGCCTGGATATCCAGAATCGAAAGCATTAGGGTATCTAGATGGGATGTAATGCCTATCTAGTTCACGTCCCGCGATATATAGTTCCTCATCTACTCTTTCAAGATCTCTTACATAGTCTAGTAATTCAGTTATGCTATGGCCCCAGCTACTCCTACCATAAACATATAAGAGGGATTTAACAGCTTTCTCAGCAGCTTGCTGAGACTGGAAACAACTCCATTCATAATTCTTAAACCTAAAGCTATCCTCAGCTGCTTTCAAATCTCTTAAAGACTGTGCAGCCCACCTCTTCGCTTCTTCAAAACGTTCCAAGACCTACTACCTATCCTGGACTAAAGCTTATTTAAGCCTTTAAATTTTATGAGGATGAGATTCTATTTGAAAAGGAGCAATTAATTAAGAGAGTTTAGGGACTATGGAGAACATAGTTGCTAGATAGGATATTCTATAAATCTGCTGGAATCGTAAAGAACCTCTCTTCGTATTGATTGGAGAAAAAGCTGTAGAAGACGCAATTCTTTCCGTAAGGATAGCGAAGGAATGGAAGAAAGCTTGAGAAGAACATGGTTAACATGGACAAATACTTGTATCTTGCCAGACCACGGTTTAAAATTTCTAGATTAAAGCCTCTCACTTCACATGAGTAACTGGTCTAATAATCTTTATATCTTCTTTCAATCCTGCATTAGAAGCTACGATGAAAGAATATATGTAAGCGTTTAAGTACTTGTCGTGGGGTTTAAACTGGTTTCTAGAGCTAAGGATTGGATGAGGTAGGCATTAAGAGATTTACAGCATGCAGAGTTATCTTTGGAGTTTGGGAGTTATGAGTGGGCGTGTTTTGCTGCTCAGCAAGCTGCTGAGAAAGCTGTTAAAGCCCTCTACGAGAGTAGAAATATGGAGGTTTGGGGTCATTCAGTGTCAAGAATGCTTGAAAATCTTGAAGATGAGCTTAAACCTGATTCGAGCCTTATTGAGAAAGCAAAAGAACTGGATAGAAACTATATACTAACACGCTATCCTAACTTCCATGTTGAAGGTGCTCCAATGGATTACTATACTAAGAATGATGCGATAAGGGCGATACAATATGCAAGGGAAATTATTGAATTCTGTAGAAGTAAAGGTGTTCAAGCTTAACATCGAATATGTTATGGAGAGAGTTAGAAGCTATGCTGAAGAATTAGTTAGTAAGAGGATAGCAGAGACGGTAATACTATTCGGGTCTCTTGCTAAAGGAACTTATTCACCTTTCTCCGATATTGATGTATTGATTCTAGTAGAAGATGCTTCACCCAACCCCCTCGATAGGATAAGTAAATATATAGACCCGAAGCTTCCCCTAGATATTGAACCAAGGGTTCTAACAATTAATGAATTCTTCAATATTATTAAGGAAGAGAGAAGATTTGGAAGAGAAATACTGGAGAACGGGATAGTCCTCGCGGGAAAAAGAGAAATTCTTGAGGAAGCTAGAAAACTCTACTCCACCATCAAGAATAAGTGATAAGAAAGTATGCAGAGCCACGGATTAGAGAATATATGAGTGCTTAACTTTACTTCATACAATCTCGAAAGGGGAACTGAGACAATTCTTTTATAGTTTTTCAATTTGAGTTTCAAATTTTAGACAGTTAAGAAATTTAATAGATCTAGACTTTGAAATTTTAACTTTCTAGATTAATTCTCAAACTTCATTTAAGAAATTCGTAATCTATTTAATATTTATCTTTAGGCTACATTCTAAATTGAATGGTTTAGATGGGAGTTAATGAATTCCATGTTCTCAAGAAGCTGTTGGATGAGAATAGTGTAGAGTATACGGTTCATGAGCATGAGCCTGTTTATACTTCTGAGCAAGCTGCTAAAGTTAGAGGAGTAGAATTAAAAACTGGGGTTAAAGCTCTCGTCCTAAAAACGTCTAGTGGAGAATTTATCCTAGGCTTAGTATCGGCTGATAGAAAGATAGATTTAGAAAGACTTGCAAAGATTATAGGGGTTAAGAAGCTCAAGCTTGCATCACCAAACGAAGTATTAGAGAAAACTGGATGCGAGGTTGGGTCAGTACATCCTTTCGGGAATCTTTATGGTCTTAAAACATATCTTGACAGGTCTATTCTAGACAATACATGGGTTAACTTTAATGCAGGTCTACATACAGTCTCTATACATATGAAGTCAGAAGATATGCTAAGACTAATCAAGCCAGTAATTGGAGATTTCTCAAAAGAAGGATGAAAACTAATCCTAAATGATTCAACATGCCTAACGAACATAAATACTATAAGAATATCATGATAACAATATGAATAGTTTAGCGTTCGCCTACTCTTCTCAGCTAGCTAATGTTGCGGATTTATGTAGTCTACAGTTATCTAATCGGAACTCGTATTCTATGCTTTTTCTTCAGCTCATCATATGCTAACCTATCTTCTGTATCCCTTAGTAGTCTTGAGATTTTTCCTTTCTGATTCAGGCTCAACATGTATCGTTAAGTTTACATCTGGGAGTTCCTTCTTTATCTCTTCTTCTAGATGGTCTGCAATATCATGCGCTTCTTTTACAGTCATAGTATCGCTAACTACTAAATGTAGCTCTGAGAATATCATGTTTCCGCTCCTACGGGTTTTAAGCTCATGATATTCTGAGAATAGATTTCTATGACTTTCAAGTATCTCACGTATCTTCTTATCAGCTTCTCTCGATGCGGGGTCCATTAGATAGTTTGATGATTTTATAATTAGGTCGAGCCCTATCCTCGTAATGAATGCTGCTACACCTATCGCGAGAAGTGAATCAATAAATAAGTATCCTGTAAAGTATACTATTGCTAAACCTACCCAAATAGCTATAGAGGATAAGACATCTGAGAAGAGATGTTTAGCATCTCCTTCGAAAGCAGGTGAATTTCTCATCTTTGATTCTTTTAAAAGCATATACGCGATCCCAGAGTTTACTACAGCTGCTATGATAGATACTGAGATTGCGGTATCTAGAGAATGTAGCTCGGCTGGGCTGAATAACCTGTTAAAAGCAGTGTGTAAGAGGAGTATTGAGATTATTATTATGAGTATGCCCTCAATCAATCTAGATATTTCTTCAATCTTTTGATGACCATATTGGTGGCTTTCATCTGGAGGCTTTCCTGAAACATATATTGAAAAAAGCATTATGCTGGATGCAGCTATGTTTATCACCGATTCTAGAGCATCAGACAATAAAGCAACTGAGTTTGAGATAAGAAATGAGATAAACTTTATACCAAAGACTAGCAGCCCACCTAAAACAGCAATTACGCCAATTGTAATCTTTTTCACTATCCTCAAATACGATGGAAAAGAACTTTCTCTTAAAGATTTATGTAATTAAGCTGAATGGTTTATCTTAAAAATGCCACAGAAGAAAGCACTTGATATTATATTGGCAGAAGGGTCTGATAATCATCATAGAATGGCCACAAGTTAACTACTCAGTGTTAAGTATGTTCGGAAGATCAATAAGTATGAATGATAGAATTATGGATGAAACTGTATGACTGATGAGAAGAAGATTACATACGTCTCAATGTTATCTGATGAGGATACTCATGCTGAGTATGAGAAAGCATTGAGAGAAGTTGAGAGTAAATATTTCGGGAGACATTACCCAATGTATATTGGAGATAGAGAAGTCTTCTCAGAATATGGAGAGTTTGAAGATAAAAGCCCAATAGATACATCTATTATAATTGGGTATTTTCAGAAGGGAGCTAGAGAACATATTAGAGAAGCGATCACTAAAGCTTACGAGAATTTTCCTAGATGGGCTAATCTAGATTGGAGGGAGAGGGTTAAGATAATACAGAATGCATCTAAGCTAATTAATGAGAGAAAGTATGAGATAGCCGCTATCATAACTTATGAAGTCGGTAAGAATAGAATGGAAGCCTTAGCAGAATGCTATGAAGCTATTGATGCTCTAAGATACTATGCGAGAATTATGGAGGAAAATAATGGGTATGAAAAAGAACTTGGTCCCGGTGGACCTGGAGAGAAATGTAGAATGATCTGTAAACCTTATGGTGCATGGGTTGTAATCTCACCATTTAATTTCCCATTCATGTTAGCTAATGGGATGATCCAAGGAGCATTAATAACTGGGAACACAGTTGTCTTCAAGCCTACAAGTGAAGCACCCTTATCTGGGTTAATACTATATAGAATCTTTATAGATGCTGGAGTACCTCCAGGTGTATTGAATTATGTGACTGGGCCGGGAGATATTTTTGAAGATGAAGTAGTTACAAATGAGAAGATTGCAGGTATTGCTTTTACTGGTTCTAGGGATGTTGGAATGCGCCTCTATAGAAGGTTCACTTCATCTCAACCGTATCCTAAACCGATAATCCTAGAGATGGGTAGCAAGAATCCAGTAATAATTACAAGCAAAGCAGATATAGAGAAAGCTATTCAAGGAGTTATAAGAGCAGCGTTTGGATATTGTGGGCAGAAATGCTCAGCTACTTCAAGAATATACGTTCACAGGGATATTGCAGAAGAATTCACTAAGAGGCTAATTGAAGAAACTAAGAAGATAAAAGTAGGAGACCCACGTAGACGCGATGTCTTCATGGGCCCTGTCATAAATAAGAAGTCATTCGACAGTTTCATAAATTATGTTGAAGTGGCTAAAAGAGATGGTGGAAGAATACTCTATGGAGGTCATGTACTAAGAGACGGAGAGCTTGCTAGAGGATTCTACGTTGAACCAACAATTATAACTGGTCTAGACAGAGACCATGAATTATTCAAGAAAGAATTATTCGTTCCCATACTACTAGTAGATATATTCAGCACTCTAGAGGAGGCATTAAGAGAAGCTAATAGAACAGATTACGGTCTTACAGCTGGTATATTCTCTGAAGACCCTGCTGAGATAGACTATTTCTTGAAGAATATTGAATTCGGCGTTACATACGTGAATAGGAGAGGGGGTGCAACCACAGGAGCATGGCCAGGTGCACAGACTTTCGTAGGCTGGAAAGCAAGCGGGTCTACAGGTAAGGGAGTAGGTGGACCCAATTACCTATTAAGTTTCATGAGAGAGCAGAGTGTAACCATAGTTCAAGAACGTTAAATTAGTAGTCTAAGATTAGATGAAACTTAATAAACTAACGAATCTTAACAATTATTGAAGGTTTAGTGTGAGTGGCTTAAAACATGAAGCATTTCAAGTGGAGGATAGATTTATGGACTGGTAATACCATTGAAGTTGCAGGTATATCATTAGGCTTCATACTAATGTTTTATCTAAATTTTCTATCTGATTATCCACTGAAAGTTTTACTCCTAATTATCTCATGGTTGTGCTTCTGGTACTTCCCTCATTGTCTAGCTCATTATATTGCTGGCAGAATTCTAGGGATTAAGTTCCAATACTATTTTGTAGGCACGTCTAGTCTCATAAAAATGGGGCTACCTCTAGTCACACCTATAATAAGGGCTATACCCGTCCTAGGAATAAAGATTGATAAAGCATCTACTTTGAACAAATCTAGGTATAGGATGGCCATAATGTATTCTTCAGGAGTTCTAGCATCTATGTTATGCCCATTGATACCGTTCATATATTCATTAATCTACCTAGATTATCTTGCTAAATCCTTTACTGGAGTCTTAACATTCAGTAACATAATCTTCACGATATACTTTAGCTTTAAGGTAGGGGATTTCTCTAAAGCAATGAAAGCTCTACGTCAGACTAAATAATCTTGGTGAAAAGAATTATGTCTCTCAAGCTGCTTCATCTAATTAAGTTCATTAGATATTTTCTTCTAGGATAGGAATCTATAATTACTTATGAATAAGATAAAATGTAAACCGTTCTTCCAAACCTAGTCTTCAATCAGGCCTATTGGAAATATTCTTTTTAACTACCTATTAAATGAAGTCTAGTAGAGTAGGTGGAAGACGTTGGAGACCGAGTGGGGTAAGCTAATACCTAAGCCTAGATCATCTTTTCTACTAGTACAATGTAATGAATGTGGGCATAGGCAGATGGTCTTCGACCATGCGAAAACCGAAGTCGCATGCCAAGTATGTGGATCAATTCTTGCCAAACCAACGGGCGGAAAGGCAGAGATCCTAGGCAGGGTGATTGAACGTTATGGCTGAATTCATTGAGAAAGAAATACCTTCAATAGGAGAAGTAGTTGTAGGAATAGTAAAAGAGATAGAGAGATTTGGAGCACATGTAGAGCTGATAGACTATCCAGGATGGGAAGGATTCGTCCATATTTCTGAAATCTCTCTCAAATGGGTAAGAAACATAAGAGATTATCTGAGAGAAGGTCAGAAAGAAGTCTTTAAGATACTGAGAACAAACCCTCACCTCCGTCAAGTTGATCTTTCATTAAGAAGAGTTGAGAAGACGGAGAGGGAGCAGAAGATACTAGAATTGAAGAGGAAACAGAAGGTACAACGTGTTTTAAATCTTTTATCTGAAAAAACGGGTATAAGTAAGGATGAGTTAAAGAAGGGTATTATCGAGCCAACCCAGCAGAGGGGATTAGAACTCTACGATGTATTCCTAGATATAATTGAGAGCGAGTCTCCGCCTGAGTGGCTTAAGCTTGAAGACAGTCTCTTCAATCAGTTGGTTGAGCTAGTAAAACAGGAGATTAAAATGAAGAAAGTATCTTTAAAGAAAGACTTAATACTAACATGTAAAAGGGGGGATGGAGTTGAATATATTCGTAAAGCTATTGAAGAAAGTTTAAAAATAGCTCAAAAAGGCGAGACTGTAAACATAACAACTAAGGGTTCCCCTAGATACCTACTAAGAGTTGAAGCAGATACTGAAGAAAGAGCAAGACAACTACTTAGAGAAGTAGCAGATAAATGTATTAGCATTATCAAGGAATTCGGTGGAGAAGGAGAATTGGTAGAAGAGTCTTGAAGTCACTCATAAATAAATGTCTACAGTGTGGAAGATATACTCTTAAGAAAGATTCCTGCCCCTATTGTGGTGGAAGAGTAGCTTCAGCTCACCCTATTAATATATCTCTAGAGGGTAGGCATCTTGAGCTTATCCTCATGGCTAGAAGAAAGAGATTTAATAGTGAAGAATCAAAACGATAACTACTTACAATCTTTCCTACAAGGTTCTCTACGAGTTCTTCAACCTTATCTCATGAAATTTTAAGATACTTTAACCCCTAATCCTATAATATCCACATAAATAATATGTTAGAGATAAATTCTTTATACTCTAGACTGAAAGTAGAGTATACCAACCGTTAGATATAATAGGATAGATGCTGGGAATATAGGTGTTAGCTTGTAGACCTTAATGTATGTTGCTGTGGATGCATATTCATCGTAACCATAAGATGTATGAGTATGGAGCGATGATAGAAGTCGTATAGGTGGTTCAATTAGAATGTTTAAAGTAGGGTTGATGGATAATGTTCATTTATAATTCTGAGGGGAAGGTGGTTCAAGGATTTTCGAGAGGAGATTCGCAAAATTGTTAGGTATACTCTGAAAAGTAAAGGGGTTGTTCAGGGATAAAGACTAGAAAGAGAAGCTTAAATAGTTTAAAGATGAGTTCAGTAATAATAAAAATTTCAAGAAGGAGCATTACCTTATCTACGGGATATTTAATAATAGGGATAAATCTTTAGTAAGGTGAGAGGATGGTTCGTCAGACTAATAGATGGAAGTTTACGGAGCTTGAAGATGCAAAGATAATTTTAAATGATGAAGGAGAGAGAGCAGACTTAAGAGGGTCAAACCTCCTTGAGTCATCTCCTAGCCCTGGTGCAGCAGGATACATAGCTTTAACACATTTAATTGAATTTCTCCATCCAGTTAAGATAGGTGAGGTAAAGTCTCCACACTTCCCTCAAGTGAGTATAGTTAACGATGAAGGATTAGCAAGTCAACCAAAAATAGAATTATACTTTTATGACAAGGATATTAAGCTTGTTATAATGTTGAGGAACTTCCCAATAGAGAGTAGTGAAGGAAGCTATCTAGTTGCAAAGAAACTCTACGAATTCTTTAAAGCTAGAGGTATTAAAGCATACTACCTATTATCGAGCTCAAGAATCTTCGGTGAATCCAATGTGTATATAGCTTCGACGAGCATGGATAATGCTAAAAGCCTACTCGAAGCAGGAGCTAGGCTTTCCCCAAACCTAGATACATTGCCTATCGATAGGTTTGGAGCATATATGCTTTCATTCTTTGCAAGAAATGGTGACTTAACATTCCTCCTCATATCTGAAGTCTACTCATATCTACCTGACCCAGCTGCTGCAAAACGTTTACTAGAAGTATTGTCTAGAGCATTAAAGTTTAAGATCGATATGGAGAAGCTCGATATAGAGATTCAGAAACAGAAAAAACTTATCGAAGAATTCCAGAAGGGATTTGGACAGATACTCCCAGAAAGAGGGGAGCAACCTAGTAGAGAACCCTACTATATAGGTTGAATAATCCATTCTCCCCCTCTTTAAAGCATGCTAATCAACTATTTCATATATGTACACGTATGCATAGCTGGAATATGGTTCAGATGATTGATAAACTAGTCTAAAATGATTTAAAGTTGAAGGTTGGTAAACGTGGCCTGTAACCCCAGCTGAGATTTGTTGTGGTTTATATGGTATTAGCTTGCCTAGAAGAGTATTCTGCCAGAACTTCTCAGTAGGTCTTCCATTCTCATCCAAGTATTCAGATTCTGTAAAATTGTATCCAACTTGCTTCGCAATCCTAAGCATCCAGATCCATTTAGCTTCATCTCCATACCCAAGTAGCATTGGAACATTCCCAGCAGCTGTAGTGTAACTTGTATGGGTTATGAAGATCAAGACATGAGTGGCTTTAAGCTTCCTGAATACGGTATAGGCTGTTTCTTCATCAGACATGAATGCATAAGCTACTTCACCTATCTGGGTAGTGTTCAGGGTTGCGTTATCAACTATACTAGTATGGTTTCCTAATACAGTTATCCAGTACCCATAATCCCACCATGAGGCAACTACAGCGTTGGGTGGAAGATTATCCCTCATCCAGCTGAGAGTCTTAAGCCAGTCTGGAATACTCATCCTAATCGGCATACTAGAAGATACAACTGTTGGCGGGCTGTATCCAACGTCTATAGGAGATATTGAGTATCCAACGCCGTAAGTAGATGGAATGAGACTGAATATTAGTAAGCCGCAGATAAGGGTTGGTGTCACAACGTAATGCTCTATACCTATAGGTCTCATTCTCTCTTTTCTATGATAAGTTATACTAATGTTTCTTGCAAGCCCTCTTAGGATTTCCGATAAACCAAACCCTGCAACAATAGTTATCGCAGGAGCAGCAAGGATAGTTAATCTCACCATTGTTGAAGCAAAATAAACAACAAGTACAGTTAAGAGTATCATGAATATATCAACATCTTCTCTTCTCTTAGCTAGATAATATATCCCAGCTGGAACCAAGAACAATTTAAACCCAGCATCAGAGAATATTGTTGCCCAAGTAGATACTTGGTTTTCAGCAACAGATATTACTATTGGGAGTACAGATCTTAACGATGGAACAACAATACTGAGGAATTTTAATCCAGGCAGTCCAAGGCTACCAATCGAGACTAATGAAATAAATCCAACTATACTTACAAATAATACATAGTGGGGGAGATTCATAAATCTATGAGGCTTAATTCTAGACAACTCAAAAGATAATAGATAGATGAAGACGAAGATAGAGATAACCATTGTCGCTTCTTTTAGAAAGCCTATGCCGAGCTTCGGAACCATCACAGCTATTAATCCATATAGGAGAGCAGTAATAGAGTACGCAACTAAAAGTTTTCTTCTATATCTACCTATGAAAGCTAATACTGCAGTAAATATGGGTATGAAGGCTATTGGAAATCTAGAAGCCCCCCAAGTTGCTGTAACATACCCCAGTGAAGATCCAGCTACTACCGAGTATATTATTAGAGTCTTCCACGTTCTATCTTTCTTAGTTGCTAGAATATACGATAGGAACCCAAGCATCATAAATGGTATGCTTACACTCTCATCATCAAACCATCCTAGATGTGTTCTCTGAATACTTGCAGTACTCAAAGCTATCAGGAATGCGGTTATGAAGCCTGCAGGCTTCCCTCCAACTTCTCTACCTAGAAAGAATGCAATCAATGTTGTAATTACGCCCATTATAGTAGGTAAGAAGACGGCTAGCTCTAGCGGGTCAATATTAAACCCTATACCATGTAGTAGATGATATATGAATGCAGCTAGAAATGGTACTCCTGGAAAAGCTGTTCGCCCGACATCTCTACCATAAGGATACCATGAATCATAATCATGCCACTTAAAGAAATCTATAAAGCCTGACCAACCTCTATCAACAATATACTTCATCTCCTTATACTGCATCCATGGATCAAACTCACTTAGATAGAGCCCCCACCTTAGAGGTAGGATTCTAACAAAGAATGCTATAGTAAGTATTAGAAGCAAGATCATGACTTCAAAGAAGATTATCCTATCAGAGAAGATCCCTCTAACAAATTTTACGAATTTACTCTTCTTTATCCTCTCCATTCTAGAACAGTCTTGTTAATGGTCTATTTAAAATTTCTTATGCCTTAGCATCTGAAGAATTTATCTAGCACTTATCCAACACTCATACTTAGTGATGAAGCTTAAGAATCTGAGAAGATGATGAAGGATCAACCATCTGATAAACAAACTTTTAAGTTTCTCAAACAACAATGTTAAAGCCACTAGTAAAAGCATCTCTAATTAGTAGAGTTATGCATCTAGTTATTTCTTGATCGCTCTACTTTGTAAGTAAAGTGTCAAGAGAGCTAAACAGAATAGTAGAGCTAGAAGAATATATGTTAATTTCACTCTTATCTCACCTGTTTAGTTTCTGATCGACGTAGTCTTATGAGAATTATCAGTAAAATAGTAAATGTAGCAGCTGTTAGTGCTAGCATGATGGTGTATGTTTCAAATGGAAGATATTCATGTATAGTAATTGTAATTATTTCAGTAATTGTCGATGATATTGTCTTTACGATTGTTATGCTTTGAGTTCGAAGAATTGTAGAGAACTCTGTAATAGTCTGAGTTACGGTAACATATTCTCTAATAGTTCTAGTAGATGTCTCAGTAACTGGTATACCAGTGTATATATAGACTGTCTCAGTGATAGTCTCTTCTAGGTTATTCTCTTTAATCTTTTGCATAGAGTTAGCTGTCACACCCATAATCAAGAAGAATAATAATAGGTAGAGAATAATCGTAGATGCTTTAACCTTCAATATCTTCATCACCCTGCATAGCAGCCTTCACTCTGATCCTCCACATCTTATGGTAAATATATGCAATGTAGGAGACGATAATAATTGAGGTTAATTGGAAGAATTGAAGCATCGGGCTATCAATTGATGGTGTAAGAACCCATATTATCTTAACTATTCTGTCTCCACGAAGTTCTTCTACCCCAGTGGAATTTAATGCTCGCCACCTAAATCCAAGTAGACCTAGTAACCCATCTGCAGGATATTCTTGAGGTTCAACTCTCCAAGTGACTTGAGCACCTTCTGGATATACCCCTCCACCTATGAATACCCCTCTTTCTGTGCTTCCCCTAAGCTGGAAGTATCTAACTACTTTATACTCCATACGTATGGTTAATGGTTTCTCTACGTAGAATGATTTTAATCCAGGGGTAGTGTATTCTATACTTCCTGCATATCCTTTAACAAATAATATTGACATCATTTGATTATCTATTTTCTCAGGGAAATAGCATGTTAAAGGTGTCTTCTCTAAAACCCATATTTCAGTAAAGTCTTCTCCTACATTCCATTCGGTCAAGTCAGGTGGACCTATGCATGAAGGATACATCTTATCTAGCAAGGGTATCGGGTATACTCTCACTAAGAAGTATCTATCTATATGTATCTCAACATTACCAGGTGAATCGGCTTCCAGAATAATCGTTTCCTCATCTTTTACGAATTCATAGTTTAAGTCTGATTTGAGACTTCTAAGCTCTATTCTCTCACCTATGGTTCTCGGAGATAGTATGGTGCTTAGTTGTATTTTATACTGTGAGCCTATTGGTATCCATTTTTCTCCCAATATTTTTTCGATCTTGGAATAGATAACAACCACATTTATCTTTACTTCAACATCATAGTATAGTTCAATAAAGCCAGCTTCATCAACAATCACACTGGCTGAGTCATTATGTGTCTCAAGTTTAAGATTTGAATTGAAACCAGCCGGAACAAATCTATAATCATTTAAGACGTATCTTCTATAAGGTATCTTAACTACTTCTCCATCCTCCACCCAATATTCTCCTGAAGACGCATCAACATAGCTTAGAAGGTCTTGCACAAAATATTGTTTACTAGATAGAGTTGGCGGGAGCCTCACCTTCGATACGATACTCAGTTTATTGTATTCTATGTACTTGTAGGTTATAATGTGGGGGGCATATATCTCTAGTATCTGAGTATCATTGATTATCCTCCCATCAACACTTATCCATGATAATACATACTTTTTAGAACTAGATTGGAGTATTTTTGGAGCTGAAATTGGGAAGACGTTTCCCCTCTTTATCCATTCATCTTTTTTAAGTATTTTTAAGATATCATCATTGGGTTCTACTTTAGTAGATACTAGATAGAAGGTAGAATAACTGAACTGGATTTTTATTGTCCAGCCTGGCTCAATATATATCTCTCTTAAATTGCTTTCAGCAATATACTTCGTATTATTTGCTAGTATTATCTCATCTTCGGCTACTACTAATATTGTAGATGGTTGATGGATTGATAAGTCTACTTCATACTCCCTATTACTGGAGACTTTTCTCTCAATTATCGATCCATGTGAGAGGATTAGTATCTGGACGTCTACTTCAACATTAGAAGGTAACCCCTTAGTAACTATCTTAAGAACTGTAGGTATGGTTGTTACTGTAACTATGCAAGCTTTCAGGTCTGAAATAATCCATGTACCATTACTGGGATTAAAGTATTCGATTATAGATGTTATCGTAATGTCTCTAGGCTCGTTTGGAGTAGTTATCTGCCTATAAACTGGTATAGACCCATTTCCATACAGTTGAAACTCTATCATTGTTTCAACTTGATTATCTAAAAGGATCTTCACTCTTATTCTAGTCTCACTTTCTATAACATACTTGAAGGATAGGTTAAGTGGAATCTTCTCACCTATTACTGTAGTTAATGGGCAAGTATAATTAGTAAAGTATAGCTTCGGAGGTATGAACTCTTGCATTACAGTTAGTGTAATGTTTTCTTCTTCCAGTAATGTTTTACCCATCCAAAGACCTATCTTTATAATGTAGTCTCCAATAGGAGCGTTATTAGGTATCTTTAAGGTTAGGTTAGAGAGGAAAGGTGTTTTTGCTTCTTGTACAGAGAACGAGTAATTTAGCCATTCAGGTTTTTCTAAGATAGTTAATTTAACACGTTGATTCTTGACTTCTTCACCTACATATATTCTAACAGTACTTTCTCCTCCAGGTACAATCTTAACTACTTTGGGTTCAATTCTCATCCACTTTACTGAATAACATGTAATAACGAGAGAGAATAAGATGAGCAAAGCTACCAATATAGAGAACATCAATCTTGTTCTCATAGTCTTATTGCTTCTCTCAATTCACTATCTAGGACTCTGTTAAAGTTTATCTGAGTATAGGAGAAAACTTCAAGTATTTTCTCTACTAGTATCTTCTTAACACTCTCCATATCAATCTTTCTTCCAAGGATCTTCTCCATCGAAGTCATAACACTCGGATCTAAACCACATGGATTAATTAACTTAAAGTATTCTAAGTTTGTGTTAACATTCAATGCAAAACCATGGTAAGTTACCCACCATTTCAAGGCTAACCCTATAGATGCTATCTTCATATTACCAACCCATACCCCTGGGTAACCTTCCATCCTACCAGCTTCTATATTGAATTCTTTAAGAGTTCTTATCAAAGCTTCTTCAATACTCCAAACGAAATCTCTTATCGACTTATTGACCAAGTTTAAATCTACAATAAAGTATCCTACAAGTTGTCCAGGTCCATGATACGTTGCTTCCCCACCCCTCTCTACATGGTAGACTGGGACACCTTCAACTTCTAGTTTAACTTCTTTCATTCTTCTCCCAAGAGTTATAACATGGGGATGTTCAAGTATGAGAAGTGTATCTGGGATCTTCCCGCTTATTCTTTCTTCAACTAATAATAATTGTAGATTATGAGCTTTTTCATACTCTATTAATCCGATGTCTAGTACCCGTAATATTCTCAAGCCTACTTCACCAGCATATGGATTGGTTTAAAGATTACTGCTTCGGAGACTTCACTATATAGTTCACTATATGTTGGATGTGGATGTATAGTATCAGCTAACTCTTCAACTGTTAACCTATTCTTAACTGCTAAAGCTGCTTCTCCAATAATTTCTGTAGCTCTACTCCCAACTATCTGTACACCTAGAACTATTCCTGATACTTCATCTGAGATAATCTTAATGAAGCCTTCAGTTTCTTCTTCTGCAATAGCTCTTCCAAGTGATGAATAGGGGAACCTTGTAACCTTAACCTTGAAGTTCCTCTTTTCTGCTTCATCCTTAGTTAATCCTACAATCGCTATCTCAGGGTCTGTAAATATTGCAGAAGGTACAGCAATATGGTCGAATACCTTCTTCTTACCACATATATTGTCTGCAGCGACTATGCCCTGCTTAGAAGCTTTATGAGCTAAGAATGGCGGTCCAGTTACATCTCCTACAGCATACACTTTCTCTAAGCTAGTCCTACAATACTCATCTATCTTTACAAACCCTTTATCATTCAATTCTATACCAATTCCATCTATTCCTAGATCTTTTACTGAAGGTCTCTTACCAACTGCAACGAGAGCATAATCTGCGGTATTTTCAATTGTTTCAGTAGGAGTTTCTATTGTAGCTCTTACTTTATCATTTCTAACTTCTGCGGATACTACACGGGATGAAAGATATACGTCTACACCAATCTGTTTCAACTTCCTCTCGATAAGTTTAGCTATATCTTTATCCATTCCAGGGAGTAGCTGGTCCATTATCTCAACTATCGTTACTCTACTACCTATTTTTGCATAGACTGTTCCTAACTCTAACCCAATTGCTCCTCCACCAACTATTAATAAGCTTGAAGGAATCTCAGACAACTCTAATGCTTCTCTAGCACCTATGATTCTTCTTCCATCATATGGGATTGATTGTAGAGATACTGGTAGAGCACCTGAAGCAATTACAATGTTTTCCCCATAGACATATCTGGAGAGACCGCTTTTCTCTTCTATCTTAATCTCTAAGTTATGTTTAATCTGGGCTTTTCCATTGTATATTTTTACATTATATCCTTTTAAGAGAAATTCAACCCCATCTCTAATCTTACTGACAAGTTTCCTCCTCTTATCTTGTAGTGCACTCCAGTCAAATTCCCCATTCTTTAATAAACCTGACCTAGAAAGTTTATAGAAGTTTTTAACATTCTCTATCAGTATCTTTGAAGGTATACATCCATAGTTTAAGCATTCTCCACCCAAGGATTCTCTCTCAATCAAAGCCGTCTTCTTACCATGTTGGGAAAGTCTTATCGCAGCAACATATCCTCCAGGTCCCCCACCTATTACTACTGCATCAAACTTCTCAGAAAACATATTTTCAACCCACCCTACACATGCTTCTCTATTAAAGCTCTTAGATAAAATTCTCCTGCGAGGTATGAGCTTCTCACAAGGGGGCCTGAGGCCACGTATAGAAATCCTAAGTTCTCGCCTATTCTTCTAAGTTCTTCAAATCTCTCAGGTGGAATATATTCTTTGACTGGGAGATGTCTCTTAGTAGGTCTAAGATATTGTCCAAGTGTAAGAAAGTCTACTCCAACTTTCCTTAAATCAATCATTGACTGGACCACCTCCTCTACTGTTTCTCCTAAGCCGAGCATTATAGAAGATTTTGTATATATTTCTGGGTTTAGTTCTTTTATGGTCTTTAAGGTTTTTAGAGATTTCTCATATCCAGCTCTAGCATCTCTAACTAGTGGTGTAAGCCTCTTTACTGTCTCTATGTTGTGACCTATAACATCTGGTTTTGAATCTACGACTATTTCCAACGCTTTAACATTATTATTGAAGTCGGGGATAAGCAATTCTATCAAGGTGTTTTTACTTCTCTTCCTTATTTCTCTTACAGTCTCAGCATATATTGACGCACCACCATCTTCTAGGTCGTCTCTGGTTACCGAGGTTATAACAACGTATCGTAACCCTAGTTCTTGGATTGCTTCTGCAACTCTCTTAGGCTCTTCTAAGTCTACTATACCTCCTGGTTTTCCAGATTTAACTGCACAGAATCTACATGACCTAGTACATGTATCTCCTAGTATCATTATCGTTGCATTGAGATGCCTCCAGCATTCAGAAATGTTAGGGCATAAAGCTTCTTCACATACTGTATGCAGCTTGTGCTTTCTCATAACAGCGTTAACCCTACCATATTCTTGGCCAGCTGGGAGCCTAACCCTAATCCAGCTTGGTTTACGTAGGTAATCCATCTCCATCATTGTAGGATTTTTAACAATATAAAATATTTCCACAACTACTAATTCATGAATTTCCTAGAATCTTAGGATAGAGAATAGTTAAGAGCTGACTATACTATTAGTTCTATAAGGTGCTTTAGTATTTGATTGAGATTAGATGGCATGGAAGAGGTGGGCAGGGAGTAGTAACGGTTGGAGACATCCTTGCCCGGGCAGTTATTCTAGAAGGAAGATATGCTCAACATTTTCCAGAATTTGGACCTGAGAGGTCTGGTGCACCGGTGAAAGCATTTACAAGAATAGCTGATGAACCTATAGAGATACATTCAGGTGTTTATAACCCCGATATAGTAGTGGTCATTGATCCGGGCATGTCTCGAAATTTCAAGTTATATTCTGAAGGATTAAAGGAGGATGGGATGTTATTCTTGAATCTCGGAGATAATATTTCAGGTGTAGATAAGTCTACTCTACCTCTTAGAGTGAAGGTATATGGTCTCAATGCTAAGAAGATTTCAGTTGAAGAAGCAGGTAGACCGATATTCAATATCCCGATGCTGGGTGGTTTAGTTAAAGTATTAAGGATGCCTAGCTTAGATATTATTGAGGAAGTATTGAGTAAGAGATTTTCAGGAGAACTAGTTGAAGCGAATATCAGAATTCTAAGGAGAGCATATAATGAGGTGAAGCTTATTGACTGAAATAGATGTAGAAAAGATAGTTAAAGGTGAGTTTTCATGGAAGACTCTACCCCCAGCAGCTATGGTTAAAGTTCCCACCTCTCTAGAGTATAAGACTGGAGTTTGGAGGATTGAAAAACCCATTATAGACCAGTCTAAATGTACAAAGTGTCTTCTCTGTTGGATATATTGTCCAGACATGGCTGTCAAGAGGATAGATAGTGGAAGTGTAGAGATAGATTATGAATTCTGTAAAGGCTGTGGGATATGCGCTGAAGTCTGCCCACCCAAAGCAATAAAAATGGTGGAGGAGTAAGATATGAGTGAACTAAAACAAGTAAGAAAGATAGCTTTAACAGGTGATGAAGCAGTAGCATATGCTGCTAAACAAGCTGATGTTGACGTTATTGCTGCTTACCCAATAACCCCTCAGACAATAATAGTTGAGAGGCTAAGTAAATACGTCGCAGATGGTGAGTTAAACGCTGCCTTCATACAGGCTGAGAGTGAGCATTCAGCTATATCTATATGCCTCGGTGCTGCACTTGCTGGAGCTAGAACTTTTACCTCAACTGCCAGCCAGGGGCTTGCATTGATGCATGAAGTACTACATATAGCTTCTTCTATGCGTGCACCCATAGTTATGGCTATAGCTAATCGTGCGCTCAATTCTCCTCTAAACATACATTGCGACCACTCAGATATAATGAATGCAAGAGATACTGGATGGGTTCACTTATTTGCAAATAATGTTCAGCAAGCCTACGACCTTACAATAATGGCCTTTAAGATTGCTGAGGATCCTGAACTCCTCCTACCAGTCTCTGTAAACTTGGATGGATTCATTTTAACACATAGTGTTGAACCTCTAGAAGTATTATCAGATGAAGATGTACAAAGTTACATCCCCCATATACCATACCCGTATAGAATAGATTTTGATAGACCACTAGCATATGGAGTAATGGCTCTACCAGATACATACATGGAATTTAGAAGACAATTATATGAAGTAATTATCAAAGCTCCTAAAGTATTTAGGAAAGCATCTGAGTCTTTCTCAAAGATATCTGGAAGATTATATAACCTGATAGCTCCATACTTTCTAGAAGATGCTGAGATCATAGTTTTAGCATTGGGGTCGACAGTTGAGACTTTAAGATATGTTGCTAGGAAATTTAGAGGAAGGAACGTGAAGATCGGTGTAGTTGGGTTAACCATGTATAGACCTTTCCCTGAGAAAGAAATTGCAGACACTTTAGCGAATGCTAAATGTGTAGCAGTAATGGATAGGGCATACTCATATGGAGGGGTTGGGGGACCATTATATACAGATATACTCTCAACTCTGTATAAGAATGGTATCAGAACAATGATTGCAGACTTCATCTATGGACTCGGTGGAAGAGACTTTAAGCTTACAGATGCTGAAGAGCTATTCAGCAAACTGGTGAAGTCGGTAGAAGTGGGTAGATTTGACCAAGACATCTATTGGTGGGGGGTGAGGGAATAGTATGGAGTCAGCTCAGAAATATTTTAAGACGATAAGAGATGTACCTATTGAAGATTATTTTGCACCAGGTCATAGGCTATGTGCAGGATGTGGTGCATCACTAGCTATGAAGCTTGCTATGAAGGCTATTAGGATGCCTACTGTAGTCGTTAATGCTACTGGATGTGTTGAGGTTTCAACATCTCTGTTTCCATATGTTAGCTGGAGGCTTCCATGGGTTCATGTTGCATTCGAGAATACAGCTGCTGTTGCAAGCGGTATAATTGAAGCCTTTAGAATACTGGAGAAGAAGGAGCGTGGAAAGATGCATGATGTTATAGCTATAGCCGGGGATGGTGGAACATTCGATATAGGATTACAAGCACTTTCAGGAGCTCTTGAGAGAAATCACAAGATGCTATACATATGCTATGATAATGAAGCCTACATGAATACTGGCATACAGAGGTCTGGAGCCACACCAACAGGTGCAGCAACAACGACCAGCCCGGCAGGTAAAGTAATACCTGGAAAACAGGAGAGGAAGAAAGACTTAATTGGTATAGTTCTAGCTCATAGAATACCTTATGCTGCAACTGCTTCAATATCTCATCCACTTGATTTCATTAATAAGGTTAGGAGAGCTCTAGAGATAGATGGGCCTACGTTCATCCATGTCTTAACCCCCTGTACTCTAGGGTGGAGGTATCCACCATCTCAAACTATAAAGATAGCAAGATTAGCTGTTGAAACAAGATACTTCCCAATAATCGAAGTAGAAAACGGAAAAGTCAGAATAAACATTAAAGTAACTAAGCCCAGACCTCTTGAAGAATTCTTAGAAGCTCAAGGAAGATTCAGACACCTCTTTGAACCAGAGAATAAACATATTCTTGAGATACTTAAGCAACAGGTAGAAGAAAACTGGAATAGACTCTTAAAACTTGAGGAAATAGGACTATACGCTTAACTTCAACATCATCTTCTTTTTACTTTAATCTAGGCGTCTAGACAATGTTAATGCCGGTAGCAGTTTGAATCCTATGTAGGATGGAACTGGTTAACTTATCCTCTAACCTAGACCTTATAACGCTCAAAGATACAAGTATATCGTTTATCCTCTTAATTACTCTTTGAGGATAAGGTATAGACTTAAACTCTATGTATAGCTTCTCTAAGTCTCTGGGCGTTAAAGATTTGTTGTAGAATGTGTAAAGGATTGCTGATAATTGATTCAAGCTAGATTTATAGCATGTATCATGTGAAGAGTAATTGTATAAGCATTTACTACAATTAGACGCTAATAATTCCCTCATAGGCCCCCGACTACTTATTCTTACATGTTTTGCAACTCTAACATAGTTTTCCTTTTTTAATCTTGATAATGCTTTATACAGTGTACTAATACTAACTCCTTCCCTAACAATTCTCCTAGAGAGCTCTTCAACTGTCAATTCACCATGAATACATAAGTAATCAACAATTTTCTGCAATAAGACTGAAGGTATCTTAGACAATTGCTCGTCTAATTTTGACAAGAGCTGTTCTAAGAGCTTACTGTATTCCTGCTTAGAATTCATGTTAAGCTTGCTTAAGCATTTATCTAACTCGATACCGAATTCTCTGAATAATGTAGACTTAAGAGATTCTAGGTCGGATGTTTTTAGAAACGAATTTATCAGAGCCCACAGGAGATAGACTTCTTCATTCTTCCATGAGATTCTAATAATCCATAAAAATTTTGTTAATGCATCGATCATAGACAGTCTCTCAATGACGTACAGATCTTCACGCAACTTCTTCGCGTAATTCTTATACGATAATTCTTCAAGTAGACTTATGCTCCTACTATTCTTTGCTACGATTACAAGGTCTTGACCATCGGTTTTCTCAATAATAGATAGTGGCGGCGAGTTGACGAAGATATCTTCAGTAAATTCGCTCGGCGTGAGCTGCTTCATTAAATGAAGTAATTCTTCGCTGACCATCTGTTCCCCAGGAAAATATTGGAAAATCGCAAATATTAGATTTTCCTTAAATAAGGCCCCAACAAAATGTATGTCGTAAGTATTCGGTTGGGGGTTCTAGATGTCTTTAAAACTTGTAAGAGAACCCATAAATAAGCATTTACAGAAAGTCCCTCTAGGAATTATCCACGTAATCCCTGAAAGATGTAAGGAATGTGGATTCTGTATTGATTTATGCCCTAAAGACGTACTGACGGTTGGTGAAGAGAGGAATATAAAAGGTTATCGGTGGCCAAAGATTGCAGATGGTAAAGCAACGGAATGTATTGCTTGCAGGATGTGTGAATGGATATGCCCCGAGTTCGCTATATTCGTAGTGGAGGTTGACAGGAGGGAGCATGTTTAATGTCTGGAGAACTCAAACTACTCAAACCTGGAATACACTTTATGATGGGAAACATTGCTTGTGCTGAGGCAGCATTAATAGCTGGATGTGAATTCTATGCTGGATACCCGATAACCCCATCCAATGAGATTGCTGAGCATATGAGTAGGAGAATGCCTCAGCTTGGAAGACACTTCATACAGATGGAAGATGAGATAGCTAGTATAGTAGCAGTATGTGGAGCTTCTGCTGCAGGTGTTAAAGCTATGACAGCTACATCTGGCCCAGGCTTCTCCCTTATGATGGAGACGATAGGCCTATCTGCGATGCTTGAGCTTCCATGCGTTATAGTCGATGTTCAGAGAGCTGGTCCAAGCACAGGTATACCAACTTTTGTTGGGCAGGGTGATGTAATGCAGGCTAGATGGGGCTCACATGGAGATTATGAACTAGTGGTTTACTCACCCTCAACAGTTCAAGAATTCTTCGACTTAACAATAGAAGCTTTCAATACATCTGAATGGTTACGTATACCCGTGATAGTATTGTCCGATGAAGTAGTAGGGCACATGTATGGAAGACTACAGGTTCCAGAATATGATAAAATAAAAATCATTAACAGGAAGCGATATAGTGGACCTAGAGAAGAATATCTTCCCTATAGTTCTGAAACACTTGTACCTCTTTTCGTAGCAGCTGGAGATGGCTTCAGAATACATATGACAGGTTTAACACATGATGAAAGAGGATATCCATCGCTGGAGATTGAAGACTCCCACAAGCTTGTGGAGAGGCTTGTTATGAAAGTTAAGAAGAATGCTAAGAATCTGTGGAAATATGAAACATTGTATCTAGATGATGCAGATGTTGTAGTTGTAACCTTTGGTATAACAGCGAGGTCTACGGAGGAAGCAGTGAGGAGAGCAAGGAATGAAGGTTTAAAGGTTGGAATGATAAAATTGCTTACTCTATGGCCTTTCCCGGAAGACCCAGTTAAGGTTGCTAGCCAGTATGCTAGGAGAATACTCGTAGCGGAGATTAACATGGGTCAACTGATCCATCCTGTAAGAGAAGTTGCAGAATGCCCAGTAGCTGGAATAAACTATCCAGTAGGTTACGTGCCCCCACCAGAGTATATTCTTGATGGTATCAGAGCGGCGGTGTAAGATGCATGAGTCAGAAACAAATTCTAAAGGAAAAGATAGTTGAGGAATCACCGAGAGACGATTTAATAAGAAGAGAGAGATTCCCCCATATATGGTGTCCAGGATGTGGTCTCGGAACCGTATTGAAATGTTACGTAGAAGCAATTGCAGCATCTAATATCCCTATAGATAAGCATGTAATTGTCTCTGGTATAGGTTGTACAGGTAGGATTGCTGGTTATGTTAGATTAGACTCCTACCATGTAACTCATGGGAGGCCGATAGCATTCGCCGAGGGAATGAAGATCGTTAGACCCGACCTTGAAGTAACAGTAATATCTGGGGATGGAGATTTAGTAACAATAGGTGGAAACCACTTCATACATGCTGTCAGAAGAAATGTAGATATAAACGTCTTCCTAGTTAACAACTTCATATATGGTATGACTGGAAACCAGATGGGATCAACTACGCCTTTAGGAGCTAAAAGCTCAACAAGCCCATACGGCTGCCCGGAATTCCCATTTAACCTGCCTTTGTTAGCAGCAGCTCTAGGAGCACCATTCGTTGCGAGATGGACTACCCTGCATGTTCGACAGCTTGCTGACGCTATGAAGAGAGCTTTACAAGTTAAAGGATTCGCATTTATTGAGATAATCTCTCCATGCCCAGTCGGCTTCGGCTCCTACAATGACTTAAGAGAAGGTAGAGACTTCATCAAGCTATTCCTAGAAAACTGTATAGTAGACCATTCAGCTGACCTCAATAAGGTAGGTATAACTCTCAGACCAGGTGAACCAATAATCCTAGGAAACTTTGTCGACCGTGAAGTACCTACATATCATGAACTAGAATTGGAAGTTTTTAGGAAAGCGGGGTGGTTGAAGTGAGATGGGATATAAGATGGGCAGGTTTCGGGGGTCAAGGAGTAATTAGGGCTGGAGAGATCTTGGGTAGAGCTGCTGTTAAGCAGGGGCTTGATTCTGCTTTGAGACCGATGTATGGACCTGAGAAGACTGGAGGATGGTCTCGGGCGGATGTCGTAATCTCTGACCAGCCTATAATATTTCCTCTAATAGTTAGACCCGATATTCTCATTGCAATGTCTCAGGATGGTATGAATAGGGATGGTTCATCATTAAAGAAAGATGGGATGCTTCTCATAGATGGAGAATTGGTAAAAGACATTAAATGTTATCCCAGTAAGGTCTACTCAGTAGATGCTACGAATATAGCGGATAGCCTAGGTAGAAGGATAGTTGCAAACATAGTAATGCTTGGAGCATTCGTTAAAGCATTCGGGATAGTTAATGAAGACATACTCTTAAAGACAATTATTGAAACCTTCCCGAAAGCGGCTGAATTAAATAAGACAGCCTTCAAGCTTGGTATGGAGAATTTCAAGGAGGTGAAGATATAGATGTCTGATGAAGTCTTAGTTATAGGCGGGGGGATAGCTGGAATACAGTGCTCCCTAGACCTTGCTAATGCTGGCGTAAAAGTAGTACTTGTTGAGAAGACTCCTACGATAGGGGGGAAGATGGCGATACTTGATAAGAATTTCCCAACGCTAGATTGTTCAATATGCATCGAGGCACCGAAGATGAGCGAGGTAGGTAAGCATCCAAACATAGAGTTGCTAACTCTTGCAGAAGTAGTAAATGTTGAGAAGGACGGTGAAGACTACGTTGTTGAGATATACCAGAAGCCCAGGTATGTAACAGATGAATGTAGTAGATGTGGTCTCTGCGTAGATGCATGCCCAGTCTTACTGAAGAATGAATTTGATTATGGTATGGCTGCTAGAAAAGCTATATACACTCCTATTCCACAATCTGAACCAGGAGCATACGTTATAGATATTGATAACTGTTTGAATAAGCCTCCAAACTATCTACCCTGCGATAGATGTATACAAGTCTGTGGTCCTAAATGTATAGATTTCTTCATGAAACCTAAGATAATAAAGAAGAAGGTTAAAGCGATAGTTGTTGCTACGGGATTTGAAGTTTTCGATGTAACTAGGATACCAGACTACTCCTATGGTCTACACCCAGATATCTTAACTTCCATAGAGTATGAGAGGCTACTACAATCGACTGGTCCAAGTGGTGGAGAAATAATTAAACCAAGTAATGGTCATCATCCTGAAAACATATGTTTTGTCTTATGCGTTGGTTCAAGAGACCCTAGATACAACAAGTATTGTTCAAGATTCTGCTGCATGTATACGATTAAAGAAGCTGTCCAGACAGTTGAACATGGAATAAAGAATGTAGACATCCTATACATGGATATCAGAGCATACGGTAAAGGCTTTGACGGCTTCTATAAAAGAGCTAAAGATGAAGGTGTAAGATTCATAAAAGGAAGAGCTGCAAGAGTGATCCCCAATGGAGATAAACTGAAGGTGAGATATGAAAACATTGCAGAAGGAAGAATGGAAGAAAAAGAATACGATATGGTCGTTCTAGCAGCAGCTGCTGAACCTCCACCTGACTTAGCCAAGCTTGCAAACATACTAGGTATAGAGTTAGATGAAGACGGATTCATTAAGACGAGACCATGGCGTGGAAAAATGATATCAACAACTAGAGAAGGAATCTTCGTATGTGGAAGCGCCTGTGGTCCAAAGGACATAGCAGATAGCGTAACAGAAGCAGGTGCAGCAGCTTCAGCAGCTCTCGAATACGTAAAGAAGAAGACTTGGCCTAAACTAGAGTTCGAAGAGACGATACCCGCGGAAGGAGAGACTAGAGTAGGTGTATTCATATGTCATTGTGGAACAAATATCGCAGGTGTTGCAGACGTAAAGTGGCTAGCTCAGGAAGCTGCAAAAATACCTGGAGTAGTCCACTCAGAAGACCTTAGATTTGCATGCGCAGGAGTTTACACAAAATATATCGAACAGGTAATTAGAGAGAAGAATATCAATAGACTCGTTGTAGCTGCATGCTCTCCTAGAACCCACTTACCCGTATTTACTGACGCAGCTATTAGAGCAGGCTTAAACCCATACTTAGTAGAGATGGCGAATATACGTAATCTCGATACATGGGTTCATGCAGGCTACCCAAAGGAGGCTACAGAGAAAGCATTAGACATGATTAAGATGGCTGTAGCTAAAGCTAAGCTACTCAAGCCTCTATACGTTGTAAAGCTTCCAGTAACTAGGAGAGCACTAGTAATCGGCGGCGGGGTTGCAGGAATGGCAGCAGCAGCAAGCTTAGCCCGCCAAGGCTTTGAAACATACCTAGTTGAGAAGGAGAACCAGTTAGGTGGACTTGTAAGACATCTAGACGTTATAGCCCCCGAGGGGACAAGAGCTCAAGATTTACTGTATGAGATGGAGAGAGAAGTATATAGTTCAGGCGTGAAGGTTATCTTGAATGCGAAGGTTGAATCGGTAAGCGGGTATATTGGAAACTTTATTGCAAACCTATCGAATGGAGAGAAGCTTGAGGTTGGAGCGATCATTATGGCGACTGGCGCGAAAGTCTACCAACCGCAAGGGGTCTTCCAGACGAATGGTGGAAACATAATGACCTCCTTCGACTTAGAGCAGGTATTCAAGAATAACGGTAGCATCAATGCTAAGAATGTAGTCTTCATTAGCTGTGTAGGTTCTAGATACGATTCAAAAGGCTGCTCAAGGTTCTGCTGCCAAGTAATGATAAAGCAAGCAATCAGGCTTAGAGAGATGGGAAAGAATGTATTCATACTCTACAAAGATATCAGGACTTACAGTAGGAAAGCCGAAGAACTATACGAGAAAGCAAGAGCGCTAGGCGTCAGATTCGTAAAATACGACCCTGAGAAGAAACCTGAAGAAGCTATAAAAATTGAGAATGGGTTAGTCTACGTGAAGGATGAACTATTAGGAGAAGAAATCGGTATACCTGCAGACCTAGTAGTATTAAATGTAGGTCTTGTTCCAAACGATGAGATAAATCCAATCGTCGAGCAGTTAAAGCTATCTAGAGATGAAGCAGGCTTCCTCCTAGAACTCCATCCAAAGCTTGGACCAGTCGAATCAATGGTTGGAGGAGTATTCCTTGCAGGAACATCCCAGAACCCGAAAGATGTTAGAGAAGCAATCTCACAAGGCTTAGCTGCAGCAGCTAAAGCAGCAGCACTACTAGCAAAAGAAACTATTGATAAGGAGCCACTAGTACCTAGGATAAACTATGATAAATGCACATACTGTCAGAGATGCGCCCAGGTATGTACTTTCTCAGCTCTTAGAGGGGAGCTTAGAAAGAGTCTAGAATTGATCAGTGCATTATGCCAGGGATGTGGAAACTGTTCAGCTGAATGTATGGTTGGAGCTATTGAAGCTCCAGGGTTTACCGATGAGCAGATTATTGCACAGATCGATGCAGCGTTAGAAGATAGACCAAACGAGAAAGCAATAGTCTTTACATGTAATTGGTGTTCATATGCAGGTGCAGACCAAGCAGGTATAGAGAAGCTCCAGTATCCACCAAGCTCTAGAGTGATAAGAACGATGTGTTCAGCTAGGATCTCACAGAAGCTCATATTAAGAGCCTTCGAAAAGGGTGCAGCGGTGGTTGCAGTTACTGGTTGCTGGCCACAAGACTGCCACTACAACTATGCAAACCTAAACACGGAGAGGAGAGTTAAGCAAGTAAAGAAGATACTGGAAGCCAGAGGGATCAATCCTGAAAGACTGATATTACACTGGAATAGCGCAGCAGAAAGCAAGAGATGGGCAGCTAAAATGAAGGAGATAGACGAATTAATCAAGAAGATCCCAAGAGAAGAAATAATCGAATCTATCCAAAAACTTGGAGGTGGAAGAAAGTGATAAAGGCTAAACTAGTAGATGCTGAACTAATTGAGAAACTAGCACAATTAACTTCTGGAGCCGCAGACTACTGCTACCAATGTGGAACATGCACTGGTTCATGCCCATTCAATCTACTAAACCCTCAAACCATTAATCCTAGAAAGATCGTTAGAAGCGCTCAGCTTGGGCTAATATATGATGATGGAAATCTATGGTACTGCTCAACATGTGGTCTCTGTGAAGCTAAATGCCCGTGGTCCATAAAGATCACCGAAGTAGTCAGAGGATATAGACTACTTGCTACAGAGAAGAGGAAGCTACCTCAGAAATTCGAAGAAATACTCTGGATGATATATGAGGATGGAACAGCTTTCCCAGGGTCAAGTATAGAGAGAGCAGCATGGACTGAAGGTTTAAGCATTAAGGATGCCTCAAAACAGAAAGTAGAAGTACTACTGTATATTGGATGCGCAGTTTCATTTGATAAAAGATTGCATAAGATAGCTAGATCTCTAGCAAACGTACTTTCAACAGCAGGAGTAGATTTTGGAATACTCGGTAAAGAAGAAAAATGCTGCGGAGACGTTGTATACAATATTGGTGAAGAAGCTTTCCTAGAAGAGCTTGCAGTCCAGAATATTGAGAGATTCAATAAGACTGGAGCTGAAGCTATAATAACGATCTCACCCCATTCTGCGCATATGTTTAAGAAAGTATATCCTAGATATGGGTTAAAGATACCAGCCTTCCACTATATAGAGTTTCTCCACGATCTGATAGAGAAAGAAAAAATTAAGATGGATAAAGCTGTGGATGATGAAGTAACAGTGCATGACCCATGCTACCTTGGAAGGTATCTCAAGATATATGAAGAACCTAGGAAGATACTCTCAAGCATACCTGGATTAAAGATTGTAGAGATGAATGAAGCTAAGGAGAACGCAGTGTGCTGTGGAAGTGGTGGTGGGAGACACTTCCTAGATATTCATGGTGATAGACTATCACATTACAGGATTATGCAGGCAGCAGAGACAGGCGCTAAAACATTAGTAGCTCCATGCCCATTCTGTATCCAAAACTTTGAAGATAGTGTAAAAACAAAGAAACTAAGCTTAAACATTAAAGATGTCATAGAATTGGTTAATCAATCATTAAGCAGGAGTGCATAAAATGAATCTAGAATACAAGAACGTTTGGGTATTCTTAGAGAGACGTAGAGAAGAAATAATCGAATCTTCACTGGAAGTTCTAGGGAAAGCCCGTGAACTAGCAGATAAATACGGAGATAAAGTAGCAGGAGTATTAATGGGGGCTGGAAATCTAGATAAACTTGCTGAAACAGCTATAACTTATGGAGCAGACATAGTTTACACTATTCAAGATGATGTTCTTCAAGACTATTCAACGATACCATATTCTGAAGCATTATCAAGGATGATCATAAGGTATAAACCCAACATAATCCTTTATCCTGCTACTAGGAATGGTAGAGACCTGGCAGGCAGGGTATCTGCAAAACTAAACCTTGGATTATCAGCTAATACTGTCTGGCTAGACATAGTTGGAGATGGAGTATTACTTGCAGGCGTACCAGGATTCGGAGGGGGAATAATGGCTGTAACCAAGTGTTTAACTAAGCCGCAAATGGCAACTGTACGGCCTGGTGTATTTCCTAAGCCTCAGCCAAACCCTACAAGAACAGGGAGGATAGAAAGGATAGATGTCGGTAAGCTTCCAGAACCTCAAGTTAAGACTATTGAAAGAGTATTCTATACAGTTGAAGATATTAGCAAAGCTGAAGCAATCGTAATAGCTGGAATGGGCATAAGAGAAAATATCGAAGCAGTTAAGAAGCTTGCAGAGAAATTGAATTGGGCCTTCGGAGCAACCAGACCCCTTTCAGATGAAGGTCTAGTCCCCAGAGACATATTCGTTGGAGCAACTGGGAAAACGGTGAGACCAAAAATAGCATTGATAGTTGGTGCAAGTGGAGCAGCCCACTTTATCTCTGGAGTTGCAGGAGCTGAAAAGATAATCTCTATTAATATAGACCCTGAAGCACCTATCCATTCATACTCTGACTACTCCATAGTTGGGGATGCATACAAGATTATTCCAAAACTATTGGAGAATTTGGAGGCCGAGGCCAAATGATGCACATAATTGTGTGTATGAAGGTAACTCCAAAATCTGAGCAAGTTAGACTAGACCCTAATACTAAGACTATAATTAGAGAAGGAGTAGAAAATGAGATAAACCCGGCTGACAAGAATGCTTTGGAAGCAGCATTACAACTGAAAGATAAGCATGGCTGTAAAGTAACAGTCTTAGGTATGGGGCCACCGGTCTGGGAGCCCTACATGAAGCTTGCTGTATCCATGGGAGCGGATGATGCTATTCTCGTATCAGATAAAGCATTCGCAGGTGCAGATACCCTTGCCACGAGCAGAACACTGGCTACAGCTATAAAGAAGATTGGAGAATACCACTTAATATTGTGTGGAGAAGAGTCAAGCGATGCTGGAACGGGTCATGTACCTCCAAGTATCGCTGAATTTCTCAACATACCTCAGATAACATTCGTAAACCACATAGAAATAATAGATGGAAGAATCAGAGCTAGAAGAGTATTGGAAGGTGCTTATGAAGTCTTGGAGTGCACTCCGCCAGTTCTGCTTTCTATCGAATATGGTTGTAATACACCTAGATTTCCAGACTTTAGGAGGAAGAGATGGGTGGACAGAGAGTTCAAGCTTAAGGTTTGGAGTATAAAAGATCTTGAATTAAATGAAGAAGAGGTAGGATTAAAGGGTAGTAGAAGCATCGTGGAAGAGCTCAGAGAGATGGGGCTAGGTGAGAGAGCTAGACAAAAGATAACTGGAACCGAAGATGAAATCGCGGCTCAAATACTCAACATTATACGTCCATACATCAAGAAGTAAACCATAAAAACATCAAATTACATATTCTTCTTGAATAAAATGCATAATAAGACGATCATAGTTGTCTGGGAAGGAGTAGATGGAGCTGGAAAGTCTACCCTCTTAAATGAAACTTCAAATATATTAAACTCAATGAACTTCAAAGTACTAAAGTATAAGACTCCAAGCAATACACCTTCAGGTATATTCGCGAAAAAGTATGGAAATAGGTCTGAAGTCGACCATTTAACACGGATGCTCCTATTCCTAGCTAATACTTCAGATGACTCAGCATTAATGAAGAAGGAAATTGAAAAAGAGAAACCTGATTATTACTTCATTGATAGATACTACGTCTGCTCAATAGTTTACGGGCTAGCTCTCTCAAAAGCAAGAGGAGAAGATGTTGGAGAAGAAGAACTTAAACAGTTTATCGAATTCATAGAGAAGGTTGGGCTTAAGGTTTTCATTGAACCTGACTTATATGTAATCGTTAATGTAGGAGAAGAAGATAGGAGACGTAGATTAGAGGTGAAAGAGGGCCAGGGTGGCATCGAGGAAGAAATAGAGAAAAGTACAGAGATTCAAGACCAAGTAAGGAGATTCTATAAATACTTCTATCTCCTTAGACCCCACCAAACAATCTGGGTTGAGAATGCTGAAGGAGAATTGGAAAAGAATACAAAGATGATAATCGAGAAACTGCTAGAATTCAAGAAGCTTAGGGAATAAATTTAAGGTAGTTTTCTAGGATAGAAAGTGATGAATGAGCTTACTAGAACTTTTATCGCAGTAGACTTTGATAACCCTGAAATAGTTGGGAAAATCCAAGATATCCAGAAAGATTTAAAGAATTCAGGTATCGTTGCTAAGGATGTTGAGCCTCAGAATCTCCATTTAACCCTCTGGTTTCTAGGAGAACTCCCTGAGAATAAGTTAAAGATAGTTCTAAGTGAAGTAAGTAGAGTTAGCTTTAACAAGTTCGAAGTAAGAATTGGAGGAGTCGGGTATTTTCCAGGAGGAAGTAGAATAAACGTAATCTGGCTAAAGGTAGAAGATCCAACCAATACTCTCAACAGTATACTGGACCAGCTACTAGATAGTCTTGGAAAAAAGGGGTTCAAATATGATGAGAGAGGATTTACTCCCCACTTAACTATTGCTAGAGTTAAATATATCAAAGATAAGGAGAAAGCTTTAAAGAAACTACAAGAGTTAAAAGATATCCAATTAGGTCAACAGACAATAGATACTCTTAAAGTAAAAAAGAGCGTATTGACAGCTAAGGGACCAATATACAGTGATCTGCTAGTTGTGAAAGCTGGGATGAACCCATGATAATAAACGATGTACTAAATGAAGCTCTTCAACTCTATAAGCCCAGTCAAGAAGAAGAAAAACATTTGATGGACTTAGCTAACAAAATAATTCATCGAGCTGAGAAATATTCTCCAAATTACAAGAGCATTCTTAAGATAACCCTTGAAGGATCCCTAGCAAAGAAGACGTGGATAAGAGGTAGAGAAGAAGTAGACATTTTCGTACACTTCGATTCTATGATTCCCCGTGAAGAAATGGAGGAGCAGATAGTAGAGTTAGGATTCAAGATCCTAAAAGACCTAGATGGTAAACCTAGACTAATGTATGCTGACCATCCTTATGTAGAGGGTAGGATAAACAATGTAGTAGTAAATATTGTTGCATGCTATTATGTTACACCACCTAACTGGCTTAGCGCTACGGATAGAACACCATATCATACAAGATACATTATCGAGAAAATGAAGCCAGAAATTGGAGACCATATCAGATTAATGAAAGCATTCATGGTTGGATGTGGAGTATACGGTGCAGAGATAAAAGTTAGAGGATTCAGCGGCTATCTTACAGAACTATTAATGTTAAATTATGGAGACTTCATTAAGACTATAGAAGCTATCTCTAAGTGGAAACCCCCCATCATCATAGATATAGAGAAGTACTATGATTCCATTGATGAAGTGTTAAAGCTTTTCCTTAATCAGCCCCTAATCGTAATAGACCCAGTTGATAAGTATAGAAATGTGGCCTCTGCAGTCTCGGAACAGAAATTATCTGAGCTTATCCTTGCTTCAAGACTCTTCCTAGAATCTCCAAGCATAAAATTCTTCAAACCTAAACCTCCAATCATCAGACTCTCTAGTATAAGGAGGAAGGTAAGAAAGAGGAAGCTCATTGGGGTAGTATTTAAGCTATCCAGGTGGAAGCCGCCAGACGTTCTATGGGGTGAACTGAGGAAGAGTGAAGAAGCAGTAAAGAAAACACTTGAAAGATTAGGTTTCAGAGTATACAGGTCCGATTCATGGACAGATGAGGAAAAAACGTGTATAATACTATGTGAAATAAATAACGACAAGCTTCCATATACTCGGCTCCATCAGGGTCCACCTGTGTACCATCCAAACTCTCTAGAATTCATAAAGAAATGGAAGGATAACCCTGAGAGAGAAGCTGGACCATGGATAGAAGACTCTAGATTGTATGTATTAAGAGTTGAATCGGTAGTTGATGTTAAGAAGCTATTGAAGAAAGAGATTGAGGAGGGAAGAGTCGCCTTAGCTAAAGGATTGATTGAAGATATAAAGAAGGGGAAAATAACAACATCAATAGAGAACTTGATGAGAAATAGAAAATTGAGATCATTTATTTATGAATTTGTTGAAGCTAGCCTACCATTCATTTAACAATCAAGCAACCGGAAGACACTACTTAGAAATGACTTCTCAAGAAGATTCAGAGATCAGTCTCGAAGAATTATCATTTAACCGAGAGCTTTTAATTCAGCTTGCTTACCCATCTGGAGCAATCGATTATGCTATGAAGATACTGAGAGAGCTAAGAGAGATGAACGTTGACTCAGTCTATGTAGTTCATGAGCCTAAACCTTCTCTAAAATTTATTGGGAAGGGTTACAGGGGAGTTATACTAAAAGCCCGTTGGAAGAACAAGATTGTAGCTGGAAAGATACTTAGAATTGACTCTGGGATATCTACACTAGTTAGAGAAGCTGAGATGATGAAGATGGCAAACTCTACATTTGTTGGACCACTATTGTTTGATTACTCAGAACATGTAATCTTGATGGAGTACATCCAAGGGGTCGACCTAGATAGATGGTTGAATAATATTTCCCATAATGACGTATACCTATTGAAGGTGGTTTTAGAGTCGGTTCTTGTACAGACTAGGAGACTAGATTGCATTAGCCTTGACCATGGAGAACTAAGTAATGCGAGAAGACACGTAATCGTTAGAGAGGACTTACACCCAATAATACTTGACTTCGGTAAAGCAAGGATAAGCCGTAAACCCAAGAATGTTACATCAATAGTAAGCTACCTAATACATGGACCCCATCATAACAAGATTCTGAGTATGCTTGAAGTGAAGGATTTCCCAATCCTAGTTTTGAAGAACTACAAAGAAAATCCATGTGAAGAAAACTTTAAGAAGATTCTCAGAGAGCTAAATCTAACGGGTAAAAATGCCTCCTTAAGTGATTGATGTGGTGCTTTTATGAATTTAGAAAAGAGAAAGATTAGGGAAATGGTTTGGAGTATCTTAGAAGAGAAAGGTGTAGCAAGATTCCCTAAACCTGTCTATGGAAGAATACCGAATTTTGAAGGTGCAGAGAAGGCTTGCGAGAAGATAGTAAATCTTGAAGAATATAAGAGAGCTAGAGTTGTGAAGGTTAGCCCTGACTCACCTCAATATTCAATTAGGCTAAGATGCCTTATTGATAGAAAAAAGCTTGTAATGCCTACACCTAGGCTTAGAGAAGGATTTCTACTTCTAGACCCATTGAAGATTCCGAAGAGATTCTACGAGAAAGCTGCAACGATAAGAGGAGCATTCACTTTCGGTGAAAAAGTTAACCCTGAAGATCTACCTGGAATTGACTTCATTGTTGTAGGTTCGGTTGCAGTAGGTAGAGATGGCTCTAGAATTGGGAAAGGTGAAGGGTATGGAGAGATAGAATATGCAGTACTAAGAGAATACAATCGCGTGGGAGAGGATGTAATGGTTGCAACTAATATCCACGATCTTCAATTATTTGATTCTGTTCCACAAGATCCCTATGATGTACCTGTGGACGTGATTGCTACACCGACTAAACTAATACGCATCCCCTTCAATAAACCTAAACCTAAAGGTATAATCTGGGAATTATTGGACAGCGAGAAGCTAGAACAGATACCACTCCTTAAAACATTAAAGGAGAGGAGAAAAGTATAGTTTAAATCTTCTTAATAAGTTAATAAGCTGTAACACTCTTAACGTAGGGTATCTTCAGCATCTTGTTTACTCCCTCTCCAGATAGTGGTTTATCTAATACAAGTGTTAGCTTAGGCTCTGGAAAGAGTTCAGGGTCTTCTGCGACAGCTTGCCTGATAGAGATATTCTCTTCAGCAGCTATCTTGGCCGCTCCAGCAAGTATTCCAGGTGCAGTAGGGTCAGCTCTAATCTCTACAACGAAATATCCAAGTTCTTTAGCTATAGGTGCAAGTAGAGCACCAGCAGGTTTAAGACCAGTGAAGATTCTTCTAAGCTCTTTATCTTGGAGAATGTATTCTACTGTTTTCTTAACTATTCTTCTATCTACTCCTGCTGCTCTAGCAATAGATACCTCAGGTATCTCTACTGGACCGATAACGATCTTACCGTCTTCTCTAACGCCTATTCCGTATTCTATCATTATTCTTATAACGTTTAACCTAGCAGGATAATTCTTGAGTTTCTCAGATATCTTCTTCCACATGCCCAAATATACATCACTATTGTATGGATTTATGCATTATGCTTTAAGGGGATGATGTATTATCATGTGAACTAAGGTATAAATATGAGCATTTATGCTATTATTGGTACAGTGATGAGCATGAGTAGAAAGATAGTCTTAACAGAGGATGAAATCCCAAAGTACTGGTACAATATATTACCAGACCTTCCAAAACCTCTACCTCCTCCAATAGACCCCTCAACTAGAGAACCGGTCGACCCAAGAAAGCTGGAAGCAATCTTCCCCAAGTCACTAATACAGCAGGAGCTATCTCAGGAGAGGTGGATACCTATACCTGGAGAAGTAAGAGAAGCATATACCATCTGGAGACCAACTCCTCTGTATAGAGCTGTAAGATTAGAGAATGCGCTTAAGACGCCTGCGAGAATATATTATAAGTATGAGGGTGTTAGCCCTCCAGGCTCGCATAAACCAAATACGGCTGTAGCTCAAGCATACTACAACATGAAGGAGGGAGTACAAGTGTTGACAACAGAGACTGGAGCTGGGCAATGGGGCTCAGCATTAGCATTTGCTACCAACCTCTTCGGAATGAAAGCTAGGATATACATGGTAAGGGTAAGTTATGAGCAGAAACCATATAGGAAGATAATGATGCAGGCTTGGGGCGCAGAGGTTATAGCAAGTCCAAGTAATAGAACGAGAACTGGTTTATCAATACTTGAAAGAGATCCAAATAATCCAGGAAGCCTAGGGATAGCGATAAGTGAAGCAATTGAAGATGCAATAACACATGATGGTGTCAAATACTCTCTAGGGAGCGTATTAAACCATGTACTCCTACATCAAACAGTTCAAGGTTTAGAAGCAAAGAAGCAACTAGAAATAATAGATGAATATCCAGATATAGTAGCTGGATGCGTTGGAGGGGGAAGTAGCTTCTCAGGATTATTCTGGCCATTCTACTATGATGTAGTCTCTGGGAAAGCTTCGAAGAAGATAAGGTTTGTGGCAACTGAACCTACAGCATGCCCAACTATGACTAAGGGAATTTATACTTACGATTTCGGAGATACAGCCAAACTAACACCATTACTACCAATGTATACCTTAGGCTCAGACTTCATACCTCCACCGATCCATGCGGGAGGCTTGAGATACCATGGTGATGCTCCAACACTATGCCTACTCTTAAGAGAAGGCATTATAGAACCTAAAGCATACAATCAAGTATCAGTATTCGAGGCTGCAACGCTATTCGCTAAGACTGAGGGTATCATACCAGCTCCTGAACCTTCACATACAATTAAGTATGTTATTGATGAAGCATTAAAAGCAAAAGAGACAGGTGAAGAAAAAGTTATCTTATTCAACTTATGCGGTCATGGATACTTTGACCTTAAAGCTTACCAAGAATTCTTTGAAGGAAACCTCAAACCATTTGACTACCCAGAAGATAAGATAAAAGAATCTATACAGAAGCTAATAAAAGAATACCCATGGATACAGGAGATACCCTATGTTAAAAGTTAAGTATAGGCTATTGCATGAGATAAGGAAGAAGTAGGAGGTGCTTAGTATTTCAGGTAAGGATTCTTATAACAGACCAGCTACACGAAGATGCCATAAACTCTCTATCCAGCTATAGAGATATTGCTTTCGATTACATACCTGAAATCTCAAAAGAGCATCTTCTAAACATAATAGAAAATTATGATGGATTAATTGTTAGAGATAGAACTAAAGTTACTGGAGAAGTTCTAGAGAGAGCAAGAAAACTTAAAGTCATCATTAGAGCTGGAAGCGGCCTTGATAACATTGACCTAGAGAAAGCATCTTCACTAGGTATTGAGGTACTGAATGTCCCATCTGAAGTTGCAGATTCTGTAGCAGAACTAACAATAGGTTTAATGATTATGCTCTCAAGAAAACTCTACAAAGCAGTTGAATCTTTAAAGAAAGGTGAGTGGATTAAGAATCAATTAATAGGCTGGGAGCTGAGAGGCAAGAAAGTCGGGATAATAGGTGTAGGAAACATAGGGTCAAGAGTCGCTAGACTCGCATATTGTTTTGGAATGAAGCCTTTACTAAATGATATCATTAAGCTTGATGAAGACTTTGTAAGAAGAATTAATGGAGAAGTAGTTACAGTTGATGAACTATTAAGAGAATCAGATTATGTTACTTTACATGTTCCCTTGACCAAGAGTACTGAGAAAATGATTGGTGAAAGAGAATTGAAGCTCATGAAGAAGACAGCGTTCTTGATAAATACTGCCCGTGGAAAGTTAATAGATCATGATGCACTCTACAGAGCTCTAATTGAAGGCTGGATTGCTGGAGCTGCTTTAGATGTCTATGAAGTTGAACCTCCCATAGACTTAAGACTACTAAGATTAGAGAATGTTATCTGCACACCCCACATAGGTGCTCAAACAATAGAAGCTAGGGGGAGAGCTTCGACTAAAGCTATACAATTAGCAGTAGAATATCTCCGAAAACTGTATTCAGAAAAATAGTGATGATAGATGAAGAAGATATTGATGACTCCCGGCCCCGTAGAATTACATCCTAGAGTTAGGAAAGCCATGTCGAGGCAAGTTGTCAGCCATAGGTCTACTGAGTTTCATCAACTAATAGAATCGATAATTGAGAATGCTAGAAAAATCTTTAAGACAAGTGGAGACATATTCATCCTAACTTCGTCAGGAACACTTGCAGTAGAATGTGCTCTAGCAAACTTACTGGAGCTTGGAGATACAGTATTCATACCAGTCTATGGAGTATTTGGAAAGAGGATGTCTGAGGCAGCTGAGCAATATGGAGGAAGAGTCGTAAATATTAGCTTAGATTGGAATAAAGCTTTAAGCATAGATGAGCTTGAAGATACTCTCACCCATAACAATAATGTAGAGATAGTATCGTTTGTACATAATGAGACTTCTACTGGAACAATGGTTAAAGAATTATCAAGAATATCAGAGATAGTGAAGAAATATGGGAAGCTTCTAGTAGTTGACGCTGTATCCTCACTTGGCGGAGTACCTATCCCAGTAGAGAAGCTGGGAATAGATGTATGCATAACCGGTGCTCAGAAATGTCTAGCCGGACCACCTGGAATATCACTAATATCCGTGAGTGATGAAGCATGGAAAAAGATTCTATCTAAGTCTTCCAGAACCCCCTCCTACATAGATTTAAAGAAGTACCGTCAATTCATGGGGAAGCTTGAAACCCCCTTCACACCAGCTGTAAATCTAATGTACGGTCTAGATGAAGCATTAAAGATAATAATTGAGAAAGGAGTAGAAAACTGGTGGAGAAACCACTATGAATGCTCTCAACTCCTCTACAATCAACTAGAATCTTCAGGGTTAACAATACACTCTCTCAAAGAATACAGGTCTATAACGGTTGCAGCCGCCTATCCACCCCAAGGCATAAACCCTAAGACGCTAGTTGAAGAAATGGAGCAACGAGGAGTAACAATAGCGGAAGGAATGGATAAACTAAAAGATAAGATAATAAGAATCGCATGCATGGGTAACATAAACAAGAAGAAGATAAAGTACGTTATGAGCAAGCTGAGAGAATGCGTTGAAACTCTAAAATCAGACAACACTAAATTATAGTAGATACTTCAGAATGAAGTGACGCATAGTACGCGTAAATTGACATAGAATTCTTATGATATAATCTTATCTTTGCTGGCTTCATTACCTTTGCATCGGGAAAATACTTCATTATAGCTTCTAAGTCCCTCTTCTCATCTATAGTTCCATACAGGAATCTCGGATGAGCATAGTATACCGTTACCACTTTTACCGCTATACAATTAGTATTCAGTCTTCGAATACTCTACCAAAACCTTAAACATACTCGTAAAGAAGGAAGATAATGGAGAAAGCACATACATTGTCTTAGATAAAAATCAATAGTGGAAAACAGATAAATTTGGGTTTGAAATCTTTAAAGAGGGCATAAATTAGGGGCCGTCGTCCAGCATGGTAGGATACCGGCCTGGGGTCTCAAATCAGAATATTTTGGTTTGAGACAGTCCGCCGGAGGTCCTGGGTTCAAGTCCCAGCGGCCCCACCTCCCCTAAAACATTGGCTGGTCAGTTTACTTATTTTTCAAGTTGCCTGGGTTAAAATGGTTGAAAATCTTATAACTGTCGTTTTCAAAATTGATTGTTGAGATAGTATGATAAGGGCTCCAGTACTTATCTTATCGGTGTTGTTTATCGTATCTTTCTGTATGGCGAGTACTCAAAGTATAAGTTTGGGGATGGATGAATCTTCCATTCAAGGATATGGTGGAGATATAGGTTTTAGATTGCTGACTCCTATTGCAGATCTGCTATCTGGACCTGTGTGGCTTAGACTGAAGGGTATCGATATATACGGGTCTACTCCAAGTCTTTCCGCATCTCCATCTCAGGCAGGTAGTTTACCTATCCAGCTTCCATATAGAGTCCCGTCTCCAAAGTTTAGTAGAAATCTCTTAATATCGATAGATGTTAGTAGGATACCTTATCAAGCAGAGACGAGTATAGCTGTTAACCCTCTAAATCCAGACAATATTGTAATCGGTATGAATGATTATGGTGTTTACGGCCCCTCAGCATACGCTAGCTTAGATGGTGGTGAGAGGTGGGATGGACCGTTCGCTATGACTCCTCTACTAAAAGATGATTACGGTTCAGACGTATCTCTCGCATTTGATAGAGAAGGAAGAGTATACTTCGCATATATGTCCATCGGCTTCAAGTATGTTACTGTAAATAGGATAGTCTTCGGGGATGAGAAAGCGAGTATAGTTGTCTCAAGGTCTGATGATGGTGGGTTTAGATGGAGTCCACCGACGATAGCTGCAGTCGGAGATATCTATGCTCATGAGAATGAAGTAGTTATAGTATTTCTCGATAGACCTAGGATAGCTATAGGTCCCGACCCATTAGACTTGAATAGAGATAGAATTTACGTAACATATACAGAGTTTGTTCTTAGATATCCTCTAATCCCCCAGTATCCATATGTCCTCGCTCCAACGATTAGTGTAACGATTAAGCTTGTATATTCAACAGATGGGGGAGAGACTTGGAGTTTACCTAGGCCTGTTAGTCCAACTTACTCGCACATTCTAGGAGAGGAAAAGAGAAGGATTGTTCAGGGTTCTAATCCTAAAGTCGGTAGAGATGGTACATTATATGTAGCTTACTACGATTCATTAGATGATGGACCATGGGATGGACTCTTCGCTCCAACAATTGTTAAAAGCATGGATGGAGGTAGATCGTTTACAAAACCCATCTATATTGATTATCTTCCAGAAATGGATTATGAGCTGCCTCCAACACTCTTCAGAGCATGGGTTTCAATGATGCCTCAGATAGACATCGGACCAAATAGAGAAGTATACTTAGTTGTAGCTGCGAAACCAGACGATTCAGACATATTCTTCTACAGATCTCTTAATGGTGGAGAATCATGGAGCACGGGGAAGAGGCTTAATGATGATAAGACTAATCGAGACCAGTTCATTCCAGCTATAGCCGTCAGCCCCAATGGAACAATCCATGTTTCATGGGCTGATAGAAGGGATGACCCAAAAGATATAGAGTATCACATATACTATACAAAATCCTCGGATAGGGGGGAGAAGTGGATGGAGAATACAAGAGTTACAGATTATCCTTCAAACCCGAACTATGGGCTATACCTCTACATCGGCGACTACTTTAGTATTGCTGCAACAGATGAAGAAGTATATGTTTCTTGGACAGATACAAGGCTTGGAAGACCCTACTCTCCAAACATGAAGATAGGGTTTGCGAGAACTAGGCATATCCCACTACCTTCAATACTGGTATCCCCGCCAAGCGGTCATGCAGGTCAGGAGATAACAATAATGGGTGAGAACTTCATACCAAATGGAGAAGTATACATAAGAGTTGGAGATGCCTACCTGTCAGCTATAAGATCCGATAGAGATGGAAGATTCCAATCAAAGATCTTTATGCCGATCTTGGGGGAAGGCCCCTACAAGATAGAAGTAATCGATGCATCTGGAAATAGAGCTGAAACATACTTCTACTGTGAGTTAGGAATAGATACCCTAGAGAAGAGCATAGACTTGATGAAAAAGGAATTTGATAAGATAATTGGAAAAACAACTCCTGGAAATATTTCAAGCCCTGCAGATAAAAGCTATGAAGAAGTTCTTAAATCACTAAGAATACTTGAAGATAAGATAGAGAAGCTTGAATCTGAATCTTCATACATGAAGAATGTATCATATCTTCTACTAACGGTTCTGGCCATATTATGTATAGTAGTTTTAATATTGGTTTGGAGGTATCGGAGGGCTAAGAAAGAATGAATAGGAAGTTTCTACTCATAGCCTGCCTGACATTAATCCTGATTACAAGTATGAGTTCACCCCTACTTGCAGAAGGATACACTCCCCCCCATAGTAATCCTGGTCCAGCGGTAGATAGGATAATCTTTAGAAAAGTTGATCAGGATCTTGCGCCAAAACTTATTGAGAAGGGAGATATAGACCTCTATCTCTATAGTTTGAAGATATCTACAGCTGAACAATACATGAGAAGTGAGACTGTATGGATTTACCAAGCTCCTTCAACAACAATTTCTATACTACTTAATCCAGCCCCTGCACCTGAGGGGGGATTAAACCCATTCTCTATACCGGAAGTCAGATTCGCTGTAAACTACCTTGTAGATAGAAACTATATTGCAAGATCAATTTATGGTGGTTTTGCTAGTCCGATGTACTCTCATGTTAGTCCATTAGACTATGACTACATTGTTATTTCAGAGCTAGTTAGAAGATACCAGTTTTCCTACGACCCAGACTATGCGAGGACGATTATTCGTAAAGCATTAGAGAAGACTGGTGCAAAGCTAGTTAATGGTAAATGGGTTTACAATGGAAAACCTGTTGAGCTGAGATTCATAATAAGAGTAGAAGATGAAAGAAGAGAGATAGGCAATATGCTTTCAGAAGAACTTGAGAAGATGGGGTTCACTATCAAGAGAAGCTATATGGATTTTGCTCAAGCAATCTCACTCGTCTATAGAACGGATCCCAAAGCTTTTGAATGGCACCTATACACTGAGGGGTGGGGTAGGGGGGCAGCTGAAAGATATGATTACGCTACTATAAATCAGATGTGTGCTCCATGGCTTGGATACATGCCTGGCTGGCTAGAATACGGATTCTGGCAGTATAAGAATGACTTGATAGACGAGCTAGGCAAGAAGCTATTTAAAGGCGAATACCAAAACCTAGATGAAAGAAACAAACTATACACAGAGCTAACTAGGCTTTGCTTAGAAGAAGCTGTAAGAATATGGGTTGTTGTAGTGAATAGTCCATATGCTTCGAAGATGGGTTTAAAAGGTGTATCAGTAGACATAGTATCTGGGTTAAGGTCTCTTTGGACTTTGAGGTCAACATACACTGATAAGAATGAGTTAATAGTTGGACATTTATGGGTTAGACCATACATGGGTTCTGCATGGAATCCAATAGGAGGATTTACAGATATATACAGTGTAGATATCTGGAAGCAATTACACGACCCACCACTCGTTAGAGACCCATCTACAGGTCTACCTGAACAGTTTAGAGCGAGTTATCAAGTCGTAGAATCTAGCCCGCAAAGTAAGATAGATGTTCCAGGTGATGCGTTCATCTGGGATTCTGGGAGCAGTAACTGGATAAAAGTTCAGGCAGGTACTAAAGCTAGAAGCAGAGTAATCTTCAATTATGCAAAATACATTAATTCTAAGTGGCATCATGGAGTAGAGATTAGCTTAGCCGACTTCTTATACTCGTTATATCAATCTTTTGACATAGTCTACAATGAGAAAAAGTCTACTATTGAAGTATCTCTCTCGGCAACTCGGAAACCAATACTAGAAACATTCAAAGGGTTTAGGATAATCAACCAAACATCAATTGAAGTGTATGTTGATTACTGGCATCCCATCAAAGAATACATAGCTGAATATGCTGAGCCTTGGGGTGTAGTTATGCCGTGGGAGCTACTCTATGGAATGGATATTATGGTATTCGAGGAGGGTATATCTGCATACACGGATACAGCAGCAGCTAGACTACAAGTAGATTGGCTGGACCTTATCGAACCTAAGCAATGTAGGAAGCTCATCAGCATCTTCGAGAAACTAAGAGATAGAAATCAATACCCTATTGAAGTCTTCAATCTCTTCGGGAGGAGCTATGAAGATACTGAGGACGTTTTAAAGAGATATGAAGCTGTAATTAGATGGTATAAGAACCATGGACACTTAGTGATAAGTAATGGTGCTTACTATTTAGATGCGATAGGTACTGTAACAGAACAATATGCGGAACTAAAAGCTTTCAGGGATAAATCTTACCCATTCACCCCAAGGGACTTTTACGTAGGTATCCCGAAGAAGATCGACCTCTACGCTCCAACTTTCATTCAGATACCGAAGAATGAAGAAATCAAATTCGAGATAGAAGTTAGAGGGGTTCCAGAATCATATATCAAGACATTAATCGTAGACCCACATACACAAGACCTACTCTATACTGATGTAGTGAAAGTCCAGGAGGGGAAAACAACTATTAAGATACCATTAGAGGTTTCAGCAAAGTTAAAAGAGGGGACATACCAGATCTACATTATTGCATCAAGTGATTATACATCTCTAGTATCTGAGAGAACTATTGAAGTCAACTTGATTGAGAAGGTTGAGAAAGTAACAGAAACATTTACTACTGAAGAAACAATAAAGCCTGAAACAACTATAGCGAGAGAAATAGAATGGATGACTAACATGTGGTTATTCATAATAATATTAATTGCAGTAGCCATCATAATTGGTATAATAGTTATGAAGAAGAAACCGAAACAATAATACCTTAATGAGTATTAATGAGTATTCTACTTAGTTGCCCTAATTGTTTGAGCTATCAATCCAGTACCTACTATTATTGATGCAGCAAGTATCACTAGCCCCATGAACATCCATGGAAATCTTTCTATATATTCAACTTCTCTTACTGTTTCTACTTCATAAACTGTTTTCGTAATCGTTGTAACCACGACGGTAGGCTTATGTAATGTTACGTATACTGGGATTGCCTCGGTAGCTGTAGTCGTCACTGTCTCTCTAGGAGGACTATAGATTGCTATCTGCATCCCATATGTTCCCTTAGACGCCAAATACGGAACTACCACAATATAATAGTATCCCGATGAAGATGCTTGATACGAGATCCTTTCAGGGTAGCCTCTCGGCGAAGTGCTTCTCTCAACTACTTCTCTTTCAGGACTTAGAAGATAAACATCAAAGTCTGCATCTACGGGAACCCTCACTATTATATGGAGTATTTGATTTACATTTAACCAGACTTTGAAGAAATGATTTCTACCCCCCTCCATATAGAAGCTGTATGAACCTGATTTTAGTTCAGTAGCTGTGGAGAAACCAATTCCAGGCTCTACCTCAGAAACAGCGGGAATGAAGAATACTGGTGAAATAATAAATAATGTAGCTATAACGATGGTTACCAAAAATGTTGTAGAAGGCTTGATCTTCATAACTGCCACAACATTATTTAATAACGGTTTAATAAATCTTCACTTTAGTCAAGAGACAGTGTCCAGATAAACGGTATGTTTAAAGTGATATAATTTAACTATCCGGCAACCGGGGAGACAAGAATACGTATCCTAAACGGTGTGGATGTTAAGTTACTGAGACTTCTTTCTTAGCTAGGCTCTGGACCATTGGAGGGATTATTCTACTTGCTCTTAGAACTTCTATGAAAAGTGGTTTATTATCTTCATCGAAATACACTATTAAGTCGCCTGCTTCCTCTGCATGGGAGAGTCCCCCCTTATTCAGTGAGCATCATCATGAGAGCATCGGCTTCCTCATCATACTTAATCTTATACACCATAGCGTCTTCGCTCACTGGATAGAAGGTAATAACTAGTAGATAATCCTTCCTCTCCTCATAAACGACTCTTAAAGCTATTTTGCAATAGCTTTGATAGCAAATTATTGAGTACCATTATGGTCTACATGCTCAGGACCTCGGATCGTCTTGACGACTTCCTCTTCACTTATTTCAAAGCCATAATGCTTTAGAACCTTAAACTTTTCACTGGCATACTTAGTAAATCTGACCTCGCAACTTCGATTATCTTTCACTTCATCTTTCCCTTGCATTCTTGTCCTGCTTAGTATCCTCATACTTCTATTGAAAAATTGAGAGGATTCCGTCAACTTTTACTAAAGTTTCCTATTCTTATAAGTCTAAACCTTAGATAAGGAGCAGGAGAAGTTATCCTCCCAACATTTTGTATAATGTGGTACTACCTTCTTCAAGGAGTCGATATCTCCTCCATAATCCTCAATACCTCCCCTAGATCCGTCAACACTGTTAGGTATATCTCATCCCTAAGCTTTGAGATTGCAGATTCATATTCTCTAGCTTCTGTAGTGTATGAAAATATCCAATTACAGACTCGTTCTTGACTGGCGTCTCTAGGGAAAGATTCAACCCAGTCAAAATAGTAATCTAGATAATAGATTATGGTATCTACTGTGGGGATTAGGTTAGGGTTTATCCTGTATAAACCTGCTCTAGTATCATTCCAGTAGATCTTAGCCTCTGTTCTATTCGGTGGTGGCTCACTCTTTAAGATTACTAATAATTCTCTATCTTGCCTTAATTTATCAATCGCAAGAGTGAGTTTCTTCAAGTTATTCTTAATCTCAGATAATTCTCTGTAGCATCCAGTGCATGAAGAATTCATCCCCGCAATCTCTTTACTTTTATCTTCAAGCTCTTCAATAAGCTTAGATAACTCCTGGTTAAGTTTCTCAGCTTCTACAGCTAGACTAATCTTCTCAGATTCAAGTTGTAGAACCCTATCTTCTAATACCCTAACCCTAGAAGTTAACCCAAGATTCCTACTCCTCGCTTCTTCCAGCTCAGCCATATTAATCGATAATTGACTCCCAAGCTGATACTGACTCAGATAGTATCCTGAGAGGAAGAACCCAACAGCTACAACCAAGATGAGGAGATACAATATGTAGGATGGAATCTTCATTTCATGATTTATTGATGTAACAAATATATATTCTTTTCTTGACAACCTAAGTAGTAAAGCTTAACCCAAAAGCTAAGCAAAAAATTGGAGGGGACGCTTCAGTAGCCCTGATAACTCACAGTATGATTTAAGCAGCTCTCCTTCAAGCCTTCTAGGCTTGCCGTCTTCATCTTACCTTCTTCCTATAGAAGGAGCGTAGTCTAGCAACACCGAAGGAAGAGCCGGTAGACTTATCCACCATACTACAAAACAGTCACATAAACACATCCCCTAAACAAAGTTTTGAGAAAGTGAATAGGGAATAAACTCCAAATACCAGCCTGCAACGAGATAGAGTTGAAAGGGGTCTTGAAGTCTGAACAAGCTACCGCTACAGTTACGCTAAGCTATGGAGATAAATCCATTGAGCTCAATGCTCTCGTGGACACTAGTGCAAGCAGAAGTATCATCTCCAAGAGGCTTGCAGAAGACTTGGAAGCACTCATACCTATAAAAGAGCCATATGAGCTTAAAACGGCAGATGAGGAGGGGAGGCTAAGAATTATAGGGCGATGTATGGTTGACGTAGTATTCCAGGGGATTAAAGTTCCAGGCGGAGCTGTATTCGAGGTAGCTGAGAATCTTAGAAGAGACGTAGAGCTCATTATCGGCAGACTAGAAATAGATTCATGGGACATAATATTCACACCTGAAGAACCGAAGCCGAGAAGGGTCCCCATAGAGTTTGAGATAATATGAAGCGTACCCATTCATTAAAGATGGGGTGAAAAATAGTGTGGAAGGCTGAGAAGCTTTCAATTCATATTCTTCTTGGGGTTAAAAATGATTAAACCATTATTTTACCGGTCGTTGTCACTGCTACTTGTAGCGCCTGCAATCTTATTATTGATGGCTTTAACTCTTGGTTTAACAGGTATCTCGGATAGGATACTGGTTTCAATGGCTGAGCAGACGTTACAGGAAGTAAAGAAGTCTCTAGCTACTCAGATACATGACCCCTCGGCTCTAGAAGCTGCTATAGAATTACGAAAGGAGGAGATATACTCTAGTTATGGATTGGATAAGCCATGGTTCTATAGAATGTTTCAGATGATAATCCGTATTGCTACCTTCGACTTGGGTAGGACTAGAGTTATCAAGAGCTTTACAGGCAGTCAAGAAGTTTCTGAGATAATCTTAGAAAGGATACCCAACACAATACTACTAGTTACTATACCGTTAATATTCTCAGCAATAGCTGGTATCTCGATGGGTGTGAAGATTGCTTCAAGACCTGGAACACTTCTAGATAGGTTAACATCTTACTTATCCATAATATCTTATACTCTACCTTCATGGTGGATTGGGATAATCTTAATAATCCTCTTTGGATTCTACCTAAAGATTTTCCCGGTTAGTGGAATGTATAGTATACCTCCTCCGTCGGACACATTCTCCAGGATACTCGACTTAATCTGGCATTCAATTCTACCCTTCACAACCCTAGTTATAGTTCAGATAGGCGGATGGATCTACTCAGCAAGAATGATCGTACTCAATATAGCTCAGGAAGATTATGTAAATGCTGCTAGAGCTAAAGGACTACCTGAAGATATTGTTAGGAGAAGGTATATCCTAAGGGTTGCTGCGCCTCCAATAGTAACTAACATAGTACTTGGTTTATCAGGCTCTCTAGGTGGAGCAATAATTACTGAAACAATCTTCGGATGGTATGGTATGGGTAGCCTCTACTATCAAGCAATAATGACTCTTGAAGAGAACCTGCTTATTGCTCTAACATACATCTATACTCTAATCTACATCTCAGCTAGGATAATTCTCGAAATAATGTATCTTGCTTTAGACCCAAGGGTGAGGTATTAATGAGCTTCGTAAGAGAGTTGGTTAAGAAAGCTTGGGAGAGCTGGTCTACGAGAATTGGAATAATTTTCTTGGCAATTTTAATAATCTTATCAATATTAGTCGTATTAACGTATCCGATAGATTTCGGTACGAGAATATGGAGCAACCCATCTTATTGGGCTGATAGTCCAAGGCTAGCTCCACCCATCTGGGCATCCTTCTTCACTATGGCGAAGATTCCAACTCATACAGCTTTCAAGCTAACTCAACCAACCAACATACAGGTGGAAGAAAACTTAATCCTCATGGAATATAGTGTAGAAACAAATTATGGCTATGATGACTACCCATCGTTCCTACACGTATTAATAAAGAATGTAACATTCTACTCAACTAAACCTCCTAGAATCGAAGTATGGATAAGTAGACCTGATAACCTAATAGTAAGGCTTACAAGCTTCACTATTAGAGGGCCCTCACCTATTGAAGAACCACCCTACCATAGGTATGTTGAATCTCCCTATAGGATAATCCTAACTCAAGATTCAACATCAATTTTAAACTTAATTTATTCACTGAATAAGAAATACAACTCTAACATAACGTTAGATGAAGTGTCTATCATAGGCTCAGAGAAATTATTTTTTGGATACCCATCAAAGCTTAGAGAGAAAGAATTCTCAATATTGAGGGGGTCATACAGATTATATGTCAAGATATACGTCTATGAAGGTTTAGGTAGTGTTGGAGAAGTCGACTTCATATTAGGTGGCAAGACTTATGGTCTTCTAGGAACAGATATAATAGGTAGAGATTTAATGATGGGTTTACTCTATGGTTTCCCAGCAAGTTTAATGATTGGCTTCCTAGCGTCAGTTCTTGTAACCTCTATAGGGACCCTTCTCGGAGTCCTCAGTGGATATATAGGGGGGAGAACAGATACAGTAATTCAGAGGAGCAGTGATATAGTCTTGAACATGCCTCTACTACCTATACTGATATTCTTCACTTTCATCTTCAGGGAATTCGGTATGAGATTCCTCCTCATAATACTTGTATTAACAGCTTTCAGCTGGCCAGGTTTAACAATAATTATTAGACCTATGGTTATGCAGATAAAATCCAGCCAATTCATTGAAGCAGCAATATCATGTGGAGCTTCAAGAATATGGATTATGAGAAAACATATCCTACCAAACCTAGCACCATTCATAATAGCACAAAGCATATTCCTAGTACCTTCAGCAATACTTGCAGAAGCAGCATTAAGCTTCTTAGGACTCGGTGACCCAACACTCCCAACGTGGGGGCAAATACTTGAACAAGGATTTAGGAGTGGAGCAATATACCTTGGATACTGGTGGTGGGTAATCCCACCTGGGATACTCATAGTCTTTACAGCTATAACATTTCTACTAATAACAATAGGGCTGGAGCCAATACTAAACCCAAAACTAAAAACAGTCATCTAAAAATAAGCAGTATAAGGAAGAAACAAGAAAGTGGGCCCGGTGGGACTTGAACCCACGACCTTCCGGTTATCAGCCGGACGCTCCATCCAGGCTGAGCTACGGGCCCTGATGTTACACAATCATTTTCCCGAAAGGTTTCCAATCCGTATTCATCGGTTTAATGAACAATATTTAAGTATTCATCTATAGCTGGAAGGTCTCAAAGTATTTATCAAGTATCTTTGAGTTCTTTATCCTTACTAGAGTTCATTTGATATGGTTTTTAGGTTTATTCTTGGAGATCTTATCCTAGGTATGCTTAGAGTAAAATGTGTTTCTAATCTGGAGGTTAATCTATACCCATATGCTCGGAGTGAAGACACCAGTCATATTATTGTGTTTCATGTATTAAGTAGTCTACGAGTAGTCTTACTCCTACTCCTGTTGCTCCTTTGAGTGTGTAGCTTTTCTGCTCTGATGCTTCCTGTATGTATGCTGTTCCAGCTATATCTAAGTGTACCCATGGTTTATCTCCAACGAATTCTGAGAGGAATAGAGCTGCAGTTATCGCTCCAGCGGGTCTTCCACCTGAATTCTTTAAGTCTGCTACATCACTCTTCAACTGCTCTCTATATTGTTTCCAGAGTGGTAGCTGCCAAACTTTCTCACCTGTTCTCTCAGCAGACTTCTTAATCTTCTCTGCGAGTTCTTGATTATTAGTAAATAAGCCTGAGGCATGTGTTCCTAGAGCTATAATACATGCACCTGTTAATGTGGCAAGGTCTATTATTGCTTTAGGATTCTTCTCTACAGCATACGAGAGTGCATCTGCTAGGATAAGCCTACCCTCTGCGTCTGTACTGATAATCTCAGCTGTCTTACCGTTTCTAAACTTTATTATGTCTCCAGGTCTAAATGCTGTACCACTTGGTAGATTCTCAACGCATGGTATCAAGCCGATAACTCTTATGGGAAGCTTCAATGATGCTACGGCTTCAAGTACTCCTACTACTGCAGCTCCACCTGCTTTATCGTACTTCATTTCTTCCATCTTCTCCGAAGGCTTAATAGATATGCCTCCACTATCGAATGTTACAGCTTTCCCAACAATTACGTAGGGGTTTTCATCTTTTCCAGATGTTCCATCATATTCAAGTTCTATTAATACAGGTTTATGAATGCTCCCACTACCTACTGCAACTATACCGCCCATGGACATCTTCTCCAACTCGTCAATCTTGTATATCCTTACATTGAACCCAGCTTTCCTGCCAACTTCGTAGACTATTTCTGCAAACTTTTCAGGATAACAATCAATACTCGGCATATTCGTTAAGTCTCTTGCAGTATAAACTCCTCTACATATTCTCCCAGCTTCTTCTATAGACTTCTCAACCTTATACAGCGCTGATTCATCTCTAACTAGTAAGGTTATATGTTTCAGCTTCTGCTCTCTCTTCTCAGACTTGTATCTATCAAACCTGTACATTGACAGTATTATCCCTTCTACGATTGATTGGGATACACTTCCCAAGTCGAAGACATCAGAGACTATTGGGGAAGCAGCTGACTCAGTCATCGCTTCATCCAGTCTTATAGCTACCCTCCCATATGCTCTTCTAAATGAATCAAGCTCTAGCTCATCCCTCCTACCAAGACCTGTTAAAACAATCCTCTCTGGCCCCCTATCTAGGATGGTTGGAATACTGTAAACTTCTTCTAGCTTACCTTTAAAATCTCTTCCAGCAACTTTCTCAATGAGCTTCATGATATTCTCGGGGAGCGTTATAGCTGGCTGAGGCACCTCATCTTCATACATTGGTATAATGTTTACTCCTTCCTCGATACCTGTCCTACTAACTTTAACAGTAAAATCTATCATGTATCAATTATTTCTTCACATTTAAATAAATCTTAATTTCTTACCAAGTTAACACCATCAGGAAAACTGCTAAGACTATCGTAACCGCCCATCTAGCAATACTCCACTTGATTATCTTTAGACCATCAAGTGGTCCAAATGGAAGTAGGTTGAAGAAAGCTATGAATGCATTGAACTTAGCTAGTATTAGAAGTATCTCTGAAAGTAGGGGGGAGAAAAGCATAGATCTAGAGATGAATGATGAGATGTATAGTATAGCAGAGATTGCTATGTTTGTTGCGGGTCCCCAGAAAGCTGTTGACCCTACTACTTTTATAGTTGCTGGTGTAGTGAGAACTACAGCTCCTGGAGCTATGAATTTTATTGGAAGCATCGGTATAGCAGATACCAGTGTTAGAAGTGAACCTATAGGGTCTAGTTTAAAATATGCTTTTACATTATTTCTCCTAGCAACCATTCTATGAGCTAACTCATGTATTAGGTATGATAATGAAAAACCCGTGACATATAAAATTGTTAAGGACGGGTTTATGAAGAGTAGAGATTCATATCTGATTAGTGATAAACCGACTAGTGAAACCAGTATAATACTTACAGTTATATGAACTACTTCTCTAAAAGCAATCCTCCTAGAAATTGTTCTCATAACCTCTTCTTCAGCTTTTATCTTCATCTTTACCTCCCTCATTTCCTTCTCGTATGGGCTGGAGGCCGCAAATATTCCAGGACAGTTATGTTTCTCGGGTAAACGGTGTTCTGCACAGAAGAATTCTCCACAGTACTTACATTTGAATGGTAGAAGCTCGTCCCTACCACATACAGTACACTTCATTATCCTGCCTCCATCTACTCAGCTTATGGATTTAAAGGCTACTGTATTGCATCATACTGAGAGTATATAAACATCACACTTGAAGGCTTTCCATAACTGTAGAATCCTCTACATGAATGATCCCGATTGGTAAATTCTAGCATATCTCGGTCACAAAAGCTTACTCTTATGGCCACATGGAAAACCTTAGTCAGTATCTATATTTACAACCTTATACTTAAGTAATCACGCAGAGTTTAAAGCACGATATAGATATAGACTCCTCCTGATAGTTTACCTATGGAAGTAGATGATCGTAGTCGTAGCTGAGAAGCCCTCGGTTGCTAGAGCAATACATAAAACATTAAGAAGCAATAATGTAAAGTCGAATGTACGTGTATTTGGATTAAGAGGTCATGTATTAGATTACGACTTAAAGAGTGGATATGAATGGGGCAAGGTCGATCCATTCAAGATATTCCAATTAAGAGAGTTTCAACCAATAATTAGAGATAAGAAGTCTTATCGAGACTTAGTTAATACTTTCAAGGATAACCTCATAGAAGAACTCGTTATCGCTACTGATAATGACCCTGAAGGAGAATTAATCGGATGGGAGATAGTAGAGATAATCAGGAATTTCAATAGCTTTGCCAAGATATCTAGAATGAGGTTCAATACAGTTTCAGAAGAAGAACTATGGTGGGCTTGGCAGAATAGAGAAGAAGGATTAAATTGGAGATGGGTTTGGAGAGCAGCATATAGGAGAGACTTTGATTTAATTACTGGAGCTGCATTCACGAGGCTTCTAACATCTTCAGTACGTAAGAAGGGTTTTAAAGGATTAATCTCATGGGGAAGCTGCCAAATACCAACTCTCAACTATATTGTGGAAAGAGAAGAAAAGATTAGAAGCTTCATACCTACATCATACTGGGTCATAGTAGGCAAGTTTAAGACAAGTAGAGGAGAAGTGTTTGAAGCTAGAAGTAGCAAGATAGAAAATAGAGGAGAAGCTCAAAGCATCTTTGATAAATTAAAAAACATGAAAGAAGGAGTAGTAGAAAGATATGTTGAAGAGATCGAGGTCATTAAGAGACCTAAACCTTTGAGAACAGATGAAATGCTTAGAGATCTCCATAAAATAACTGGGGTATCAGCATCCAATATACTGAAGATTGCTGAAGAACTCTACTCAAACGGGTACATAAGCTATCCGAGGACAGATACGGATCAATGGTTAAAAGGTATTGATTTTAACAAGATTAAGCTGACGGCTATTAAGGGTCTTGGATTAATATATGGAGAGCTTCCTAGAGAGCCTAAACCTCTAAATGGTTATAGAAATGATGGAGCTCACCCACCAATATACCCTATTTCGCCTTATTCGAGAGATAATACATTGAAGTGGAAGGTCTGGGAATACATTGCTAGGAGATTCCTGGCAAATGTCTTTTCAATTGATGCAAGAATATTAAAGCAGAGAGGATTAATTAAAGTTGGAGAAGCAATATTAAAGACGAGTGGGAGTAAGATAGAGGAAATGGGGTTTTATAAAATATACCCATACTTTAAGCCTGAGACAAAGAGCATCCCTAAATTATCTGTTAATGAGAAACTGGAGATCATGGATTTAAAATTAGTCGAGGAATCAACTAAGCCTCCTAACAGGTTAACTGAATCTGAATTACTGAAGTTAATGGAGAAAGATGGTATTGGAACAGATGCAACACGGGCAGAATATCCTAAGATAATAATTGATAGGGGTTATGCGGTTAAAAATCTAAGAATTATTAAGCCTACTGAGCTTGGTATGAATCTGATAAGTTCTCTTAGAGAAGTTGACTTGAGGCTTGTCTCACCTCAGACTAGGAGGATTATTGAAGAGTATATGGATATGATAAGCAGAGGGGAGAAGAAGTATGATGAAGCACTTGATGAAACACTTAAAATCTACTCTACACTATATAGACAGCTGGAGTCAAAAATTCATAGTATAGCAGATAAACTGGCGGGTTCGGCGAAGAATGTATGAAGACATAATTTTTAGAGATAGAAGGGATGCAGCTCTTAGACTTTCAAAACTTTTAGATAAATACAGAGCAGAGAATTTAGTAGTCTTCGGGATACCTAGAGGAGGCGTTGAGATAGGATATTACATTGCTAAAGAACTTAATTGTTTACTTGAAGTAACTATTCCAAGGAAGATCGGTGCACCTTTGCAGCCTGAACTTGCAGTTGGAGCGGTAGCAGAAGATGGAACAATATACGTTGAAGAAGAAGTAGCAGAACTCGTAGGAATAAGTAGAGAATACATAGATTCAGCAGCACGTAAAGAGATGGAAGTAATCAGGAAGAGGATAGAAACCTATCGTAAAGGGAAGGACATCCCACAACTATCAGAATATAATGTAATAGTTGTGGATGATGGGATAGCTACTGGAGCAACAATGATAGCTACTCTGAGATTCCTAAGGAAGAAGAACCCTATCAAATTAATATGCGGCACCCCGGTAGCTCCGCCTGAAACTATCTATAAGCTGAGAAAAGAGGCAGATGATATCGTATGCTTAGAGACACCTACGCCATTCTATGCTATAGGTCAATTCTACCAAGATTTCAAGCAGCTAACAGATGAAGAAGTACTACATTATCTATCAAATAGTAGGAGGCTTATCTAATAGATGGTTAGGCTTGTGTGATTATAGAAGAATTTTTAGAAGAGTCTCCGAGTAAATATTAGGAAGAGATAAACTAGTATGAGTATGATTAACAGTATTGGAGATGTACCAATATAGAATCCATTTATCCTACGCCATATTAGTAGTAGTGGATGAATGCTTTCAAGCTTTATTCCAAGCTTCATAATAAAAGGAAGAATTACTAAAATCAAACCCATCAATATAAGGAGTACTCCGATAAATGTTAGTAAGCTGAACCCGTAAGCCTCCTTCAAACTTTCACCTAGAAATAGTTTTAGAGGGGTCTTCTAATTAACTTTACCACTTATATCTAGAGAGTATAAATTAACATCACCTCTGTTTTCCGTGGCTGGATGGTTAACATTCTGTTTCTATCCAACGTATTAAGCGGCCCAATACTACCATAAGCTGAAGACTTTAATCATGTAGTGTTATTACCTCTATTGCCATGGTATCTTTAATTAAATCAGCCTTCTTAGCTATGTCTTTGTCAAGGGTAGCTATAGACTTTGCTCCAACAGCCTTGGCTATAGTGATATGCAGTAGATCAAGGGTTTTAAGCCTCAGCATAGGAACATACCTCAAGCTTTCTCTCATGACGATGTTAAGATCAGCCTCAACTATTGAGGCGCCGAATCTCTTGATAGAGTACATGGCTAACGGTATCGGTTTCTCCAATTCAGCTCTTGCGTAAATAGATGCTAGCTCGAGTAATGTTAGCTGGCTTACAATCCTCTCCCTATCCAACTGCATAGAGGTATTTACCACTTTATCATGATAAGGATCTTTCTCATCAACATATGATACGATAACGTTTGTATCAATGTATATCATCTATGTCTCTCCTCATCCAGCATCCTGTTTAATCTGCCATGAGCGATCTTGAAGCAAGATTTCTCGAGTTCTTCAACATCTCTATATATCTGCTCCCAGAACCCAACCTCTCTCATAACCTCATTCAAGCCTTTTTCAATGAGAATATTGAATGCATGAGATCTGCTCTTAGCAAGCCTATACTTAACCATCTTATCAGCCAGCTCGACCACCTCCCTACGAACCTTGATGGATACCGTAGTGCTCATTTACCACGTATACTTATGGATACCATGGTATATAAAGAATGCCTTAAATCACAACATGCAAGGACCCGAATGCAATAGTCATACGCTTTTCACAAGACCCTTTATTTGCCACTAGAATGTCTTCTATCTAAATCTTTGCGGGTTTGTTAGCAGTTTCCAAATAATTAAGCAGGCCATACAATTCACAATACATCGTAGATGGAGATAGATAAGAATTGTGTAGTGTTGTAGAATAAGATTACTGAAATTTCTACACGTAATATAGGATAACTGTGCTATAATGTTTCTACCTTTGTTGAAAACTACATCATTCTCCCTACAAGAATTATTCGAAGATCAAGCATAATGATAATTTACGTCCAACAGTCTGACTTGTAAAGCTTTCTCCGTAAATCAATTCTTATATGTCCTAATAGATTGCTGTTAGTTGTTTATTTGTAAGCTATATTACTGACTCCTAAGATACTAAGGTATCCAGGAAAAAGTAAATCAAGGTTGCGAAGAGACCATACTATTTTATGGTTTGAAGGTAATATCTACAAGGTAGACTCTTCTTCTATATGTTGTTGAAAACCTGGTTTGCTATCCTTTAATTACTCCTATAGGTACTAGTCTAGCAACTTTCGTGCCTATTCCTACTTCATGGCTTACTTCAACTACTTTATCTACCGACTTGTATGCATCATCAGCTTCTTCAACTATCGTCTCCATACTATCTGCTTTGATGTATATTCCACGCCCCCTCAATTCATTCACTATATCTGTTGCTCTACGAGTTCGTTTAGCTGCTGCTCTACTCATTTCTCTTCCAGCTCCATGAGCTGTACTCCCGAACGCTAATTCCATAGCTTTAGGGTTCCCAAGTAGAATCCAGCTCGCCGTCCCCATCGATCCAGGGATTAAGACTGGTTGACCAATCTCTCTATAAGTCTTCGGGATGAGCGGGTGTCCTGCTGGGAAACTCCTCGTAGCCCCCTTCCTATGCACCCAGACTTTCACCATCTTCTTATCTATTGTATGTTCTTCAAGCTTAACTATGTTGTGGGCCACATCGTAGATCAACCTCATCCCAAGAGCATCTGCAGATTTCTTGAATACCTGCTCAAAGCTCTGCCTCACCCAGTGAGTTATAGCTTGACGGTTTGCAAAAGCGAAATTAACAGCACACTTAAATGCTTTAAGATACTGGTCTGCTTCAGTTGAGTTGGCTGGTGCACATGCTAGTTCACGGTCAGGCAGTCTTATACCATACTTCGCTGATGCTCTCTCCATAACTCTTAGATAGTCTCCACAGATCTGGTGTCCATAACCTCTACTACCTGTATGTATCAATACTGTTATTTGACCTTCATGAGTTATACCCATCTTTTCCGCAGCTTTCGCATCAAATATCTTGTCTACACGTTGAACCTCGAGGAAGTGGTTTCCACTACCAAGAGTTCCTATCTGACCTATACCTCGACTCTTAGCTGTTGGGCTTACAAGCCTCGGATCTGCACCCTCCATTGCACCCTCTTCTTCACAGTGCAGTATATCTTCATGCCACCCAAGCCCGAACTTCTCAACAATATACCTAGCACCTTCAACTGCAATCCTATCCAAATCACTCATAGTAATACTGAAGTCCTTCCTCCTAGAACCCAGCCCCGAAGGAATATTCGCAAACAAAACATTAATCAAATCAACGATCCTCGGTCTAACATCCTTCTCATCAAGATTAGTAACCATTAGCCTCACCCCACAATTTGATACTACGAACCCCTCAGCAATGAAGTTGTGTGCTTGATGGTTCACAGTAATATCATAGACGTCTCCATCATACTCTATTAGATGTACCTCTTCAACAAAATCCCAAATAATATCGTTTTGACAATTCTCAGCAAACCATTCTTCAAATCTTTGAAAGTTCCTCGGGATTCTAGGGTCTGACCTCTTACCCTCGTATAATGACCTCTCAACAAACCTGCTGTTAACATTTTCAGAAGTCAAAGAACTGATTATCTTAGTCCTGCTCACGCCATCCTGAGCCAGAGCCACTGCAAGTCTAGCAGCTGACTTTCTCTGATTGATGATTCTTTCCTTAATCCTCAACCATGTGGCAGCTGCAAGCCCTAACTTCCTCCTCTCAGGATTATATTCATAGCCTATCTTTTCATAGAGCTTGATCAAGTTTTCAGGCTTTGAAGATATCTGTAATCTTAATCTAACAGAATCATCTTCAAAAACATAGTTTATCCCTGTAGTTTCGATGCCCGCTTCTTTTAGTATTGAAGCAATTCCCAGCAGGAACCTCCTACCACTCTCTGCATACTCAATCTTCTTAGAAATTGTTAGTAGGGGTGGCTCAAAATTATAGCCATTCACTGTTTGAGGTTTATTTAATTCTGCACCGAAGAGTGCGGCTACGTACAATCTCTTCATCCATAAGGGTAACTTCATTAACCATTGTGGCACCTCGAACTCCGAGGCAGTCTTCTTACCAGTCGGTGCACCTAAAGCTTTCAGCAAGCTTGTAAAACTCTTAGAAGACACGTAGACATAGTTTTCTCTAGACTTTATTATCCTATTGTTCAACTTTACTCTCCTAATCCTAGTATAGATTCTTGAAGGAGAATAGCCTAAAAGTTTAACATCCCTTCTTATCTCTTCAAGCCCCTCCACGCTACCATAGAAGACTGTCTTCTTACCGTCAAAGGCTCCATCACCTGTAAAATATCCTAAAAGCTTTATCAAGAATGGCAATTTTGGATTCTTTGAATTAAGAGGAAACAACCCTCTCCTCCTAAGCTCATTCATAATATTCTTACTGAGAACTAGGTTATCTTGATTTAGTATTGTGAACTCGGAAGGCTCCACGTACTCTACCCCTTCAAAGGGGAACAAGGCTACCCTAGCGCCTGGACGGATTTCAGATGCCTGTTTCATACCGTCGTTAGTAAGTATAGGATGGTCCAGTGTAGCGAGCAATCTATGCCCACTTCTCGTCCTAACTTCGACCAGCAAGGTACTTCTCCTCTTAAGAGTTAGCAGGACTCTTGAATTGTCTGCAAACCCACTATCGATTACTGTTACCAAATCATCCAACACAATTTCTTCTATTGGTTTCGTATAGCCTAGATAATGCAAGACCCTCGTACCTGGAGGGAGACAATTAATGTCGTAGCCCACACCTCCAGGCGATATCACCCCTTCATTATAGTCTGTTGCAGCAACGCCTCCTATGGGGAACCCGTATCCTTCATGTGCGTCTGGAAGTACAATGCTATGTTTTAGTACGCCTGGAAGTGTTGCAACGTTTACTCCTTGGTCTAGAGTTCTATCTACCTGCATTTTTTCTAGTAGCTCTTCAGAAGCAAATATTGTTACAGGTACTCTCATATCATGCCTATAGTTTTGAGGTATCCTCCAAATGTAGTTATCTATTTTCTGAAGCGGTATCTTAGGCATCTCCAACCCACTATCAACTGTGATATGTGCTCGTATTTAATCATGCCTCTAATACTAATCTTCTTGATCTCATCTTGTTTCTTCTAGCTTTTTCTGGCCTATGATGTATGAGAGGTAAGCTACTCTACTCTCACCTTCCACGAACTCTATCAATTGGGTTGAACGTATCTTTGAGATATACTCTATTAAATCTAGT
>Ga0272449_1000216_pt1 | contig 73424 bp, 75 predicted proteins | sample YNPCB0241_FD_198679 | JGI IMG/M metagenome (GOLD analysis project Ga0272449, IMG submission 198679) | Hot spring sediment microbial communities from Yellowstone National Park, WY, United States - YNP-CB-024-1 | ecosystem: Environmental > Aquatic > Thermal springs > Hot (42-90C) > Sediment...
CGGAAGCTCAAAAGAGAACCGAGGAGCGACTTAATGAGCTTGCGGAAGCTCAAAAGAGAACCGAAGAGCGACTTAATGAGCTTGCAGAAGCTCAAAAGAGAACCGAAGAGCGACTTAATGAGCTTGCAGAAGCTCAAAAGAGAACCGAGGAGGAATTGAAAAAACTTATTGGAGAACACAAAAAAACCAGAGAAGCACTTGGGGGACTTACACACACGGTGGGTTATATTCTGGAAGATAGAGCTTTTGTCTCGTTGCCGGAACTGCTCAAGAGAGACATGGGTGTAGAAGTGGGCGAACTGAAAAGAGACTTTGTGGAAATATCCCCGGCGCGGTATGAAGAAATCAACATTCTTGGTAAAGGGCGAAGGAATGGTAACGATGTGTGGATTATAGGCGAGTGCAAGACCCAGTTAACTAAAAAGCACGTGGATCATTTTCTCAATATGGTGTCTCGTCTGGAGCATATTTTCCCTGGTGAAAAGATCTATGTAGTGGTTACTTACCAGACATCGCCTCAAGTGAGAGAATACCTAAAAGCCAAAGGCTTAAAACTTTACTTCTCTTACCAACTTCGCCTTTAACGTTTAAATTATAGCTTGTTTGTTTTTGTTGGAAATCTGGGCACTTCCGAATTAACCTATTATTCCGGGTTTGGGGAGGGATTGAAAATGCGTATATACAGCTTTGGTGATATCCATGGAAATGACAAGGCTTTGGAAGCTGTCCTTAAGCACGTTGATAGCGTTAAGACTGATGAAGTAATTTGCCTTGGTGATATTGTAGGATGGCTTCCCTGGGGCAGAAAAACACTTGAAACCATAATGAATATGGGAATCCCATCAATTGCTGGTAACCATGACTTGATGGTGATAGGAGCTTTCCAGGACCAAAAAGAGCAGACAGACCGAATGCAGGCCACAGCCTACACCGCCGGGACGCTGGCTGATTTCCCGCACCTTTTGGAATATCTTTCTTCTCTTCCTCTAGTCATGAAAAAAGTCTCAAGTGTGATTGTTCACTTTAGTCCCTTTGATTTACCTGGGGAAGGTGAGCCGCTTTCCATTGATAATTTTACATATCTCGGGGAAGAAAAACTTAAAGAGTCCATCCCGAAGTGGAAGGATTTTTCGGCTAGAGTTATTATCAGTGGGCACGACCACCTGCCTGCGCTTTATGAATTGACTAGGGATGGACAGGTGAAAAAGTATCCCATAAGAGCCAAGAGTTCTTCCTCTGCTGGAGTAATAGAAGAAAGGTTTGAACTAGATGGTTCCAGTAAGTACTGGGTAAAAGCAGGAGCTGTAGGTGGACCATACAGAGATGGCGTACCCATGGTAAATAGCGTTCTGTACGACAGTGACGAAGAAGAAGTAACCTTTTTCAGGATACCTTATGACGTTTGGAATGTGGCAGAAGAATTGAGGTTAAACAGATTTTTCAGGAACATTGAAACTATTCAGCGGTACATTAGAACAGCTTATGCTTGGAACAGGACATAAATGAGAAACCTCCCTCTTTACTACAAGAGAGGGAGGTTTTCTGAGAGGTGAGATGATAACTGACTTTATTTTTTTTAAGATTACTTAGCGGCTGGAGCGGCTGGTGCTGCTGCTTTTTTAGCTTTTTTAGCCTTCTTTGCTTTAGCTTTTTTCACTTTCTTTGCTTTTTTGGCTTTCTTTACTCTCTTCTTTGTGGCTTTCTTAGCCGGAGCCTGAGCTGGCACAGGCGCCAACTGCTCAGGAGCGGTCTGCTGAACAGCAGGAGGCTGTCCTGCTGGTGGCATTGGAGGAGCCTGCTGCTCCTGCTGACCGAAAGATGCCCCACCGGTCATAATAAAGCTTGCTGCTATGAGTGCACCTAAGAACCTTTTCATACCCTATCCTCCTCTCCTCTTTCCAAAAATTATTCTCTCCATCCCACCTCTCACAAAATAAATTATTGCTCCCCCTTAAAGGGGAAGCAACTGTTTTTTTTTAATTTTACTGAACCGTAATGTGGCTCTTAAGAGCCTCAAATTTCTTCTTTGTGATGCCCTTTACCTTCATAAGATCTTCGGGAGCGCTGAAAGGTCCATTCTTGGTGCGGTATTCAACAATTCTCTTGGCGAGAACTTTGCCAATACCTGGAAGCTTTTGAAGCTCTTTCTCAGTTGCGGTGTTGATATTAACGGGTGCTGCGGCCTCTGCTGCTTTGGCTTTCTTTGTCACTTTTGCAGGAGCTGCAGCCTTTTCCTCTTTCTTCATTTCCTTAGGTGCGGCTGGTGCGGCTGCAGGTGGTGCTGCTGGTGGAGCAGGCTGAGCTGGCGCCTGTTGCTGAGCCGCTGGTGGGGCAGGCTGAGCTGGCGCCTGTTGCTGAGCCGCTGGTGGGGCAGGCTGAGCTGGTGCCTGCTGCTGTTGAGCCGCTGGTGGAGCAGGCTGAGCTGGCGCCTGCTGATCAGCCGAGAAGGAAATACCGGCTGTGCCTACCAAGAAAACAACCATTACAACTACGCTGAACCACTTCTTCATCTTGTCCTCCTTTGTTTACCTTTTTAGTTTTCCGTAAAACCTCACAACCCCTCTTCCTGCAAATTGTGAATTCAACTCAATCACTAATTTAGCCAGATATCAATGCCTTATTTTGGTTATTGAAGACTTAAAAAGATGTTTTGTTGGCTCTAAAGCACATCTTTCGTAAAATATCATTACTTTTAGTGTTAATTCTTTCTGTTTGATCGTTTTTCTTACAAAAATATGTTGGCCAAATGTCTCTGATTGAAATCCTTATTGCATTTTGATTGCATTTTGGTGTTCCCAGGGTAATATTAGACCCTGGTTGTTTCTCCAAACTAAACCAAAGGTGAGGAGAAAAAAGATGCGCTGGTTTTGTGTAGCTGTTTTTTTACTCTCGTTTTTAGGTTTTCTTGGAATTTCCAGTCTGGGACACACCGGCTCCGGTGAGTCTGCTCAAGAAACACCATCATTAGTGGTTGCCGTGAGCATTATGCCTCAGAAGTTTTTTGTGGAGCAGATTGGAGGAAAACGTGTCCAGGTTGTTACGCTGGTTCCGCAGGGAGTTGATCCACATACTTATGAACCCAGGCCAAAAGATATCAGCGATCTCCAGAAAGCGAAAATATACTTTAGCATAGGTTACTTGGAAGTAGAAAAGGTATGGCTTGAAAGATTTAAAAAACGTTTTCCGCAGATGCTGGTGATTAACACAACAGAGGGTATTGCTTTGCGGCAAGGGGATGTTCACAATCATAGCGATAGGCATAGCCATCATGAAGCTGGAATAGATCCACATGTGTGGCTTTCTCCACCCCTTGTTATGCTTCAGTCCCGCGCTATTTATCGAGCGTTGGTGGATGCAGATCCGGACGGCAAAGCTTTTTACAGCGAGAATTTCAAAGCCTGGATTGGGAAATTGGTGGCTCTGGACATAGAACTTACTTCAATGTTTACTCCGTTTAGGGGCAAGTTTTTTTTGGTTTACCATCCGGCATGGAGTTACTTTGCAGAAGCGTACGGTCTTAGACAATTGGTCGTTGAAAAGGAAGGAAAGGCACCTGGTCCTCGGGATCTAAGGGATTTAAAAACTGAGGCGGAGAAATACAACATAAAGGTTCTTTTTGTTTCATCGGATGTTCCTTCGGTTTCTGCAGAAAATATCTCGAAAGAGCTCGGAATCACCACGGACACTTTGAATCCTCTTGCCTACGACTGGGACAAAAATATAAGAACTGTTGCGACAAAATTAATCTCGTCCTGGACATCTGAAAAATAAGGGGTTGGTGTAGCTTTGGATAACACCGGCAAAGCTGTTGTGGAATTTGAGAATGTAAGCTTTTCTTACGATGGTCATGAGGTGCTTAAAGACGTTAATTTTCGAGTCCCGGAAAGGGATTTTCTTGCCTTGCTGGGACCTAACGGCGGAGGAAAGACCACCCTTATTAAGCTTTGTGTTGGACTTTTGAGACCTAAAAAAGGAGTTGTTCGAGTATTTGGGGTTGATCCCGGAAAAGTAAGGCATCGTATTGGTTATGTGCCTCAGGATATAAACCGTAACAAAGAATTTCCAATAAGTGTCTTTGATGTTGTGATGACGGGACGGCTTGCTAAGAAGAAAGGTCTCAGACGCTCGATTTCTGAAGAAGATCGCCGTAAGGTTGAAGAAATATTGGAACAGATGCACCTTTCTTCTTATCGCAACCGTAGGATTGGCGAACTTTCAGGAGGTCAGAAGCAAAGGGTTTTTATCGCTAGAGCTTTGGTCGGCGATCCGGAAATTCTCTTTATGGATGAACCTACGGCAAGTGTTGATCCTGCTTTTCAAACCGAACTTTACGATTTGCTGAGACAACTAAACGAAAGGCTTACTATTATCGTGGTAAGCCACGATATGAGTGTTTTGTCATCCTATGTTAAATCTATAGCGTGTGTGAACGGGACAGTGTTTTATCATGGAGCTCAGGAACTTACGGAAGAAGTTGTCACCAAAATCTATCATTGTCCTGTGGAGTTAATAGCTCATGGTGTTCCACACCGAGTTTTGAAAGAACATCGATAAACTCGAAATGTGACGTGGCGACATGACCGAATGGATAGAGTGGTTTCAACTGGACTTTATGAGGCAGGCTCTGCTGGCTTCTTTTCTTGCAGCCGTTGCCTGCGGGATTATAGGGACTCTGGTGGTGGTAAATCGAATGGTTTTCCTTGCAGGAGGTATCGCTCATGCTGCCTACGGAGGTGTGGGGCTTGCCTTGTTTCTTAGATTTCCCATACTCCCTGTTGTAACGAGTTTTTCAGCTTTATGTGCTTTTTTCCTTGGCATTATAACCTTTCGCAAGCCACACCATACCGACGCTCTCGTAAGTGCTATTTGGTCTATCGGGATGGCCTTCGGAGCACTTCTCGTTAGCCTTACTCCTGGTTATCAATCAGACCTTATGGGCTATCTTTTTGGCAGTATTTTAACCATTTTGCCTTCAGACATTCTGATAATGTTGATACTTGATGGTGTGCTGATAGTATGGATTTCGCTCTTTTACCAGGAAATTGTAACGGTTTCCTATGATCCTGAATACGCTCAGGTGGTGGGTATCCCCGCTACAGCAATTTATTATTTCATCCTCGTCCTTACATCCATAACCGTTATTCTCCTTATGCGATTTGTAGGGCTTATTCTTGTGCTTGCGATGCTCTCTATCCCCTCCTATTTAGCAGAACATTATAGCGGATCCTTAAAGGTAATGATGGTTCTTTCATCGATTTTTTCCTTTGTTTTTATGGCCTTGGGACTCTGGGTGGCCTATGAACTCAATTTGCCCGCTGGCCCGGTAATGATAATCATATCCGGGATAAGCTTTTCGGTTGTGGAAGCGATAAATTACGTTTGTCGTCATAAAAAATCTTGACACCATAAAAAGTTTGTCTTACCTAACTGTTGGACAATCAAAGATGGGGTGGAGGATATGAAAGATTTTATGGGATTCTGGAAATTCTGGAAGAATGGCTGCCCTCCGTGCACGAACATGGTTCAGTCTCCTCAAGGTAAGGATAATTTGAAGCCTTTAGCTATGGTTAAATCAGGGAAGAAACTTAAGGTTTGCAGGATTGTTGGTGGGAGAGGAATTTGCGCAAGGCTTGCTCACATGGGAATTTATCCTGGTGTAGAGATGGAACTTCTTTGTGGTGGCTGTGATGCTCCTTGTATTGTAAGAGTTCACGATGTGACAATATCACTTGGTAAAGGTGTGAGTCAGAAGATCATGGTAGAAGAAATAAACGGATAATCCTAAATTTTTTTCGACCAATAGTTAGCCTTGCCTAACTTTTCTTTTTGATGGGGGTTGGGAGAGACTGATGGAAAAGCGAATTATCTTGATGAGACAAATGAGCAAAGGCCAGAGGGGTATAATACACTCAATAAAAGCCACAGGTGAGCTGGGAAGAAGAATACGAGATATGGGACTTACACCTGGAACTCCTATAGAGATTCAGGGAAGAGCGCCTCTCAAAGACCCTGTTGCCATTAAGGTTCGAGACTTTCGGTTGACTCTTAGAAATAATGAAGCAGATTATATTGAGGTTGAAGTAGAGGAGAATGATTCATGAATCAAGAGCTTGTCGTTGCTCTTGCCGGTAATCCTAATTGTGGGAAATCAACCCTTTTCAACGAACTGACCGGTGGACGCCAGCACGTAAGTAACTATCCCGGTATTACGGTTGAAAGAAAAGAAGGGTTTCTAAACTTTAACGGATTTAGATTGAAGGTGGTTGATCTTCCTGGCACTTATTCCTTAACTGCCTATTCCCTTGAAGAACTTGTGGCTAGGGACTTTATTGTGGATGAGAAGCCCCACGTTGTGGTGAATATAGTGGATGCGACAAGCCTTGAACGACATCTTTATCTGACAGTTCAGCTTTTGGAGCTCGGGGTTCCGGTAATCCTTGCACTTAATATGATGGATATGCTTGAACAGCGAGGGATATCCATAGATGTAGAAAAACTTTCAAAGCGGCTTGGAATTCCAGCTGTTCCTATGGTAGCACGAGTCGGCAAAGGTAAGGAAGAACTCCTACGAACAATCGTTGAAATGGCTAGAACCCCACGTAATCCTTCTAACGTCTTTACCATTTCGTATGGCCCCGATGTAGATCATTTCCTTCACGAAATGGAACAGCTTATTGACGAAAAGAAGTTCCTTACTGATAAATATCCCTCCAGGTGGATCGCTCTTAAATATCTCGAAGAAGATCGTCAGATTATTGAGAAAGGTGATGCAACTGATAAAGAATTTTCCGAGTATCTAAAATCCATGGCTGGGAAATTAGCCGATCATATTGCAAAGACTCTGGAAACCTATCCCGAAGCAATTATCGCAGATTATAGGTACGGGTTCATTACGGCTTTGCTGAAAGATGGCATAATCCAGAGACAATCTTTGCCTGGAAGGCGAGAGTTTACCGATACACTTGACCGCATCCTTACTAATCGCTTTTTGGGCCCGATCATTATGATCCTTATTCTTTATTTGGTCTATACCGTGACTTTTACTTACAGTGAATTCCCGGTAGAACTGGTTAAGCGGTTTTTTGATTTTACCGCCCGTGTTGTTACAAGGGCTCTCCCGGAAGGACCGTTACAATCCCTTATTGTGGATGGCATAATAGGTGGTGTGGGAAATGTTTTTAGTTTCGTGCCGCTAATAGTTCTGATGTTTTTATGTATAGCCGTTCTTGAAGATACTGGATATCTGGCTAGAGTTGCCTACATGCTTGATAGAGTTTTTAGAATTTTTGGTCTTCATGGCAATTCTGTGATGGCTTTCATTATCGGAGGAGGAATTGCCGGTGGATGTGCTGTGCCTGGCGTTATGGCTACAAGGACTCTCCGTAGCTCGAAGGAACGACTTGCAACTATTCTTACGACGCCTTTTATGAACTGCGGTGCTAAGTTACCTGTTTACGCTATGATCATTGCCACCTTTTTCGAAGCAAAACGAGCCCAAATTATGGTCATTCTGACTTTGTTTTCCTGGTTGATAGCTCTCGTTGTGGCATGGATACTTAGATCAACCATTTTAAAGGGACCTCCTACTCCATTTTTGCTTGAACTGCCAGTATATCGCCTTCCAACCGTAAAAGGTCTGGTCATCCATACGTGGGAACGCACCTGGCAATATCTAAAGAAAGCCGGCACGATCATTGTTGCCATAACCGTTCTTTTGTGGGCATTGATGAGCTACCCCAAGCCACCTGAAGAGATGATACAAAATGTAAAATCGGAAGACAAATCCAGGGTGGAACTTGAGTATTCCATTGCAGGAAGAGTGGGTAAGAGCCTTACTTTATTGAGCCATCTCTGTGGATTCGACTGGAAAGTTAATGTGGCTCTTTTTGGAGGCTTTGCCGCCAAAGAGGTGATTCTATCAACTCTTGGAACGGCTTATGCTCTGGGAGCTGAAGGCGAAGACAAAGAAACCGCAACCAAAAGCCTTAGTGAAAGGCTAAAAAACGATCCACAATGGACGCCCCTTCTGGCATGGAGTTTCATGATCTTTGTGATGATCTATGCCCCTTGCATGGCAACTCTTGCGGTAATTGCTAAAGAAACGGGAAGTGTCAAGTGGAGTCTTTTCGCCCTGGTATTCAATACTCTTGTGGCTTTTGCAATCTCAACGGCTATATACCAGCTTGGCAGAGTGCTCGGTTTTTCTTAAAAAGGAGAAACACTATGATTCAATTGATAGCAGTATGGTTTGTTGTGATCGTTTGTATCATCGTTGTGGTAAGATTTTTTGTGCGGGGCATGAAGCAGGGGAGCTGTGATTGTGCCTCCTGTTCCGCGTGTGACTGTGATGGTAGAATCGATAAGTCATACATACCAGAAGAAAAACACGAACAGAAGGAATGTTACAGTGGAGATAGAGGTAAGCCTTAAGAGGCCGAGTGAATATCGTTATAGAATACAGTGTGAGTGTGGTCTTAGAAAAAAACTGAAAGGCATTCTTGAAGAACTTGCTCCCGGGAAAAGAAGATTTTGGATTTGCGACCGCGAAGTAGTCAGGAAATGGGCTGGTGATTTTTACTGGGAGGATGATGAAGTAATCGAATGGGAGGCTCTCGAGGAATTAAAAAATCTGCACTCGATTGAAACGCTTGCTCGGGAATTGTTACGTCGTGGAGCCGATAGGTCATCTCTCTTAATAGCTGTAGGCGGAGGAGTCACAGGGGATGTAGTGGGATTTCTTGCTTCTGTGTACATGCGAGGTATTCCTTTTGTTCAGATTCCCACAACTCTTGTGGCTCAGGTGGATAGTAGTATTGGCGGGAAAACGGGAGTTGACCTTCCTGAAGGGAAAAACCTTATCGGAACTTTTTACCAGCCTTTGTGGGTTGCAATAGATCCTGAGTTTTTGATCACTTTGCCTGATCATATTTTAGCTCAGGGGATGGCCGAGGTTATAAAAACTGCATGGATTGGTGATGCCGATTTAGTAAAATTTTTAGAAGAACAATCTCAGGCCATAAAGTCACGCAAATTAAGCTGTTTGGAAGAAATAGTTAGCCGATGTGCTCAGATAAAAGCTCGCATTGTTATGGCGGACGAAATGGAAGGCGGGCTGAGACGTGTGTTAAATCTTGGACACACCTTTGGACATGCAATTGAGAAGGTGAGCAATTATTCTATTCCTCACGGTAACGCTGTTGCCATCGGCTGTGTTTGTGCAGCGCAGCTTAGTGTTTTATTGGGAAAAATTACCGATGATATTAGCGCAAGGATGGTTTCTCTTTTTTCCAGATATGACCTTCCCGTAAAGATTCCACAATTACTTAGACCTGAAAAAATTCTGGAAGCCTTTAGATCCGATAAAAAGAAAACTGATCAAGAATTTACTTTTGTGCTGCCTCTTGAGCCAGGACGCTTTGAATTATATGTTACAAAAGATCTTGCTCTGGTGGAAAAAGCTATACTTTTAAGTTATTGAAAACTTCTTGACGTAGTGTGAATACTTTATTAGCATATTGAAGTGTTTGGGTATTTGGTAGGTTTTTCGTGTTTAAGTCAAACATTCAGGAGGAGGATTGTAGATGAAGAAGCTTGTTGGAATCCTTGGGGCTGTGGTTCTTTGTGCATCGCTTTTAGGCGGTTGCGCCAGCACTAAGGAAATCAAAGCATTGCAGGATCAGACTCAGCAGGCTCTGCAGCAGGCTCAGCAGGCTCAGCAGCAGTGCCAGGCCAGCGCTCAGGCAGCCGAATCCGCTGCCCAGAGAGCTGAGCAGGCCGCTCGCAAGGCTGAAGCAATGGCTGCCAAGTGTGAAAGCATTTTCATGAAGCACATGAAGAAGTAATTTTGGTTTTGGTATTTCTAAATTCAAAAAGGGGGAAAATCTTTTCCCCCTTTTTATTTGGTCGCCATTTTTTGCTCTATTTGGCTCTTTCTTCAAATTCAGCATCAACTACGTCTTCATCAGATTTTCCAGATTTACCGCTGTCCTTTTCGGTTCCTGTTTCCTGAGATTGTGTTGTTGATTCGCTGGCTTTCTGGTATGCCTTTTCGGCAACTCGATGAGAGAGGTTTATAAGAACATTCGTTTCTCTTTCTATAGCGTCTTTGTCAGTTCCTTCCATAAGCTTTTTGAGTTTTTCAATTTGAGATTCAATTTCGGCTCTCGTTGCTGAATCTACTTTTTCCCCAAGGTCTCTCAGACTCTTTTCTACGCTGTATATAATATTGTCGGCTTTATTGCGAGCTTCAACCAGTTGGCGTTTTTTACGATCTTCTTCTGCGTGAAGCTCAGCCTCTTTTATCAGTCTCTGGATCTCCTCCTCAGAAAGCCCACTTGACGGCGTGATCCTGATAGCCTGTTCTTTTCCTGTAGCGAGATCCTTGGCTGATACATGAACAATGCCGTTAGCGTCAATGTCAAAGGTCACTTCGATTTTCGGAACTCCTCTAGGCGCTGGCGGGATGCCCACCAGATCAAAGCGAGCAAGACTCTTGTTGTCAGCCGCCATTTCACGTTCGCCTTGCAATACATGTATGGTGACAGCGGTTTGGTTATCGGCGGCTGTAGAAAATATCTGGCTTTTCCTGGTGGGGATTGTTGTGTTGCGCTCGATAATTTTCGTCATTACACCGCCAAGAGTTTCTATGCCCAGAGAAAGAGGCGTTACGTCAAGAAGCAATACATCCTTTACTTCGCCTTTTAATACCGCTCCCTGAATCGCTGCACCAATCGCCACTACTTCATCTGGATTTACGCCTTTATGGGGCTCCTTCCCGAAGAAGTTCCTGACCAATTCCTGCACCTTCGGCACTCGAGTCATTCCACCTACGAGTATGACTTCATCGATATCTTTTGGAGTTAGACCGGCATCTTTTAGAGCCTGTTCCATAGGAGGAATGAGACGATCTAAGAGATCTTCGACAAGGGATTCGAATTTAGCTCGAGTGAGTTTTTTTACCAGGTGTTTTGGGCCTGTAGCATCTGCCGTTATGAACGGCAGGTTAATTTCCGTTTCCAAAACGGTTGATAACTCTATTTTGGCTTTTTCGGCTGCGTCTTTGAGGCGCTGCAGAGCCATACGGTCGTTCCGGAGGTCTATACCGGTTTCTTTTTTGAATTCATCGACAAGCCAGTCGATAATGCGTTGATCAAAATCTTCTCCTCCCAGGTGAGTGTCACCGCTGGTTGACTTGACTTCAAAAACTCCGTCACCGATCTCAAGAATAGAAATGTCATACGTGCCGCCTCCAAGATCGAATACCGCTATCTTTTCGTCCTTTTTCTTATCAAGCCCGTAGGCAAGTGATGCAGCGGTTGGCTCGTTTATGATTCTAAGCACATTAAGACCGGCTATTCGCCCGGCATCCTTGGTTGCCTGACGTTGACTGTCGTTAAAATATGCAGGGACTGTGATTACAGCGTCGGTTACCTTTTCGCCGAGATAATCTTCTGCCGTTTGCTTCATCTTCATCAGTATATAAGCTGAAATTTCGGGTGGACTGTAAACTCGCCCACGAATTTCAATATGAGCATCACCGTTTGGAGCAGGAACAACCTTGTAAGGTAGAATTTTTAGGTCGCGCTGAACTTCTGGGGAATCGTATTTTCGCCCCATAAGTCTTTTGACGGCGAAGACGGTGTTGGTGGGATTTGTAATGGCCTGACGTTTAGCCACCTGTCCCACCAATAGTTCGCCCGTGTCCGTAAAAGCTACCATTGACGGTGTAGTTCGACCACCCTCCGAATTTACAAGCACTTTCGGTTCTTTACCCTCCATTATGGCGACAACCGAGTTTGTTGTTCCAAGATCTATGCCTATTACCTTGCTCATGAGTTGTTGTTTACCTCCTTTAAATGAAATGAGTCTGGCGACTTTCTATAGAGAATACGGTAGAGCACTTTAAGTCGGGAAGCATTCGTTAAAAAAGCAAGGAAAGACGGGGTTATTCCCCCAGATCTCCCTTGCTTTTATCTGGGGCTAATATCAATGGCGAGCAGATCCTTTAGCCACTACAACCATTGCAGGGCGAAGAAGCCGATCTCTAAAGGTGTAGCCTTTCTGGAATTCTTCTATAACCGTGTTTTCAGGATATTCAGTTGATTCTCGCTGCATCACGGCTTCGTGGTATCTGGGGTCAAAGGGCATCCCCACAGAATCAAAGGGTTTACAGCCAAATTTCTCCAGTACCGACAGAAAGTTCTTCAGTGTTAGTTCAACACCTTCCCTTAAAGTTTTGACATCGGCTTCTCCTCCTGCGTGTTGGAGAGCTCGCTCAAGGTTGTCTATAACAGGAAGAAGTTCTCGAAGAAGTTGCTCATTTCCGTAACAGATGATGTCTTCTCGCTCTCGTTCAAGCCTTTTCCGCATATTATCAACGTCTGCCATCATTCTGAGCATACGGTCATTGAGTCGAGCAATTTCTTCTTCTTTTTGCTTCAAGAACTCGAGAAGTTCTTCGCGGGATAATTCCCTGGTTTCGCTTGATTCCTGGCTTGTTTCTTCTGCGGCTCCTTCGTTGGTTACAGAAGCTTGACTCTCTTTAAGTTCTTCTGCTTCTGACTTGGTTTCAACATGATTACCACTTTCAATCTTTATCATTTTATCAACACCTCCTCGTTCACGCCGAGTTTTTAGATTTTCCAAGGGGATTTTGCATGTATTCACTCACTACCTGCGCAGTGAATTCCACTATAGGCACAATACGCGGGTAATTCATTCTTAGTGGGCCAATGACGCCTATTGCTCCCAGCACAAAATCACCGCATCGGTAAGGGGAGGAAACAACGCCAATTTCTCGAAATTCCTGAAACTGGCTTTCTGGCCCTAGAATTACATGCACTCCCTCTTTCGATCCGATAGCCATGTCCAGAAGTTTAACTATACGGCTTTTGTCTTCAAAGGTTTTTATAATCTGACGTAATCTGTCCACATCTGAAAATTCAGGATTATTAAGGAGATTCGCCTGTCCCTCAATGTAAACGTTGGCTTCAAGTTCTTCCGCCTGAGATAGTAATTCTCCTAGTAGTTTCATGACCCGAGCGTAAATATGATCAAAGACCATTTTGTCATGTTGCATTTCTTCGAGAATTTTGGCTTTAACTTCTCCTAGGGTCGATTCCTTAAGAATGTCGTTAAGATAACGGCTGTATTTGTCGAGTTCTTCCTGCGAGATGTCCTCTTCTGTCCGAATAAGTTTGTGATGGACAATGCCTGATTCTGCTATGAGAATCATCAAGATATAGCATTCGTGAAGTCGTACGAATTCGATGCGTTTTACTCTGATGTTTTCAAGCTTTGGGAATAGCACAACCCCTACTTGCGAGCATAATTCCGAAAGAAGATGGGAAGTTCTTTTTAGTATGTCTTCAGTGCTTCCAGCTGTGTCCTGGTATGCTCGCCTGATGAGTTCTTGTTCCTCTTTCTCAAGTTTTCTTGATTCCATAAGGGATTCGAGGTAAAGTCTGAGCCCTTTTTCCGTGGGAATTCTTCCGGCCGAAGTATGAGGTTGGTAAAGATAGCCCATTTCTTCAAGGTCGGACATAATATTGCGGATGGTCGCTGGTCCTAGATGTTTCATATACTTGCGCGAGACAGTGCGCGATCCCACGGGCTCACCTGTATGAATGTAATCAATGACTACAGCTTTAAGCACTTCCTGATCTCTTGGACTAAGCTCAGACACACCCCTCACCCCCTTTTCCATTTTTTCTTTTCACTACATCATTCTTGTCTTTTTCCAGGGCTAATTCAAAATTTAGTGTTAATTTACGGATGTGTCAACCAGACAAGGGAACCTTCTAGAATTGCCGGTACCTGTAAGAACACATCCTGCTGCAGAAAATGCGTTGTAATTTTGTACGTGTTTAGGTAGTGGCATACGGCCGTGCGCCACTACCTCATTGCATCAATCCTACGGTTTTGCCGAAAGTTGAGCCAAACAAAAGTGCACAGATGGTTCCTGGTTATTAAAATTATTGTTCGTCATTTATGTCTAAGGATTTGCCATATTCTTTGAGCTTATTTCGGAGAGTGCGCACCGTTATGCCAAGAATTTCTGCGGCTTTTGTGCGGTTGCCATTGGTAGCTTTAAGAGCCTGATATATGAGCTTGCGTTCCATTTCTCGTATGGGCATTATTGATTGAAAACCGTCTGAAGTTGAAGATGCTTCCTTCATTGTTTCATCGAATACTATGTGGTGAGGAAGTATTTCTTGTGAAGGTGAAAGTATGTGAGCACGCTGAATTACGTTTTCCAGCTCCCTCACGTTACCAGGCCAGGAGTGTTTTTTCAGTTTTTCCTTTGCAGCAGAGGAAAGCTTTTTAGGAATGGAGTTTTCCAGCCTGGCGATTTTAGTCAAAACGTATTCTGCTATAGGAACTATGTCTTCCGGACGTTCTCTTAGAGGAGGTATTTTAAGAGGCATGACGTTCAAGCGATAGTAAAGATCCTTTCTAAACGAGCCGTCTTTTATCTTTTCCTCCACTACGACATTTGTCGTTGCTATAACTCGTACGTTTAACGGTACAGGGCGAGTTCCACCCAGTCTCTCCACTTCTCGTTCTTGAAGTACTCTAAGAAGCTTTGCCTGCAGGTGAAGCGGGATTTCTGTTACTTCGTCAAGTAAAATTGTTCCCCCCTGGGCTAGCTCAAATTTGCCTGGTTTCTGCCGGGTTGCCCCCGTAAATGCTCCCCTTTCGTAACCGAAAAGCTCACTTTCAAGGAGAGTGTCAGGAATTGCAGCGCAATTGACCGCAACAAACGGTCCATGCCTTCTTGGACTGTTTCTATGGATGTAACGGGCGAAGAGTTCCTTACCTGTGCCGCTTTCTCCCTGAATAAAAACCGATGCCTCGCTAGTGGCCACTTTACGAGCAAGCTGGATCAGTTCTTTCATCTTGGGACTTGCCGATACGATAGAACATTCTTCCGTGTCCGAAATGTTTGGAGGAAAGAGAGATTCCTTCAGCCATTCAATAGTTTTTATGAATCGCTCTTTCGCCGTTGGTATTACCCATACGTCATCAGCTCCGTGTTTTACAAGAAACATGGCATCGTCTATGCTTGGGCGATTGGTGAGAACTATTAGATACGCCCTAGGAATGGTTGTTTTGATCCTGTCTATAGCTAGGCCTGTTTCCTGAGAGGAAGCTTGCATGGGGATGAAAAGGACGTGGAAGTGATTATCAGGTATTGAATCGATCAGTTCTTGAAGAGACGCGAATACGTGGACTTCGTCTTCTCCAGACTGTAATTCTTTGATAGGTATGTGCTGGTTCTTTACAATTCCTATCTTCATGGCTTCTGCTCAGCCTCTGGGGTTTTGCTTTTTTTCTCAAGCTTTCTAGCAAATTCTATGTATCGTAGTCCATCTTCTCCAACTTTTTTCCAGAAAGGATCTTCGCATTGGGACAACTGCTTCAGTGCGGATTCGGATAAGTCAAATTGTTGTTTGGACAGATAGAGGTTGTAAAGTCTGTAAATAAGCTGGCATTTTTCGCTTTGAGTCGGCGCCATATCAATGGCTTCTGTAACTTTTTCAATAAGTTCCTGGGACCGTTTCATGTTTTCGAGGCAATAAATTTGGAACTTGAGCAATTTGAATTTTTCTTCTGGAGATAGTTCCTTAACATGAGCGGTGACATCGGATATGAGTTTCAAAGCATTGTTCCACGCCTTAAGCTCGGTTAAACATTCTATAGCCGGGAGGAATAGGTCTTTTTCATAACCGTATAGAGCTATAAGGTTCTGGAAAACCTGTGCGGCTTCAGCAAATTTTTTTCGGAACATAAGGATTTTCCCAAATATTAGAGCGTGTTCTTTATCCAGGTTTGGTATTTGTCTGAAAATAACCTCAGCTTTGTCCAGTTCGCCAAGAACGTAGGCACAATATGCAGCCGCCAATAGCCAGTCTCTTGGTGGTTTGGAGGCTGTGGTAAGAAGTTTATCTAATAACTCCAGTGCCTTTGAGCAGTCCTTTTCCTGGTACAAGCTTATGGCAATGGCTTCTGTCACGGCTTGGTCTTCCAGAAAATCTCCTCGGTACTTATTATACACTTCGATGGTCTTTTGATAGTGTCCGTTGCGATATTCATCCAGCAACCATTCCCTTAGAACGTCTTTTTTTAGTTCTACAAGATCTTCTGCCACTGAGGCTGTTTCCTTACGTGAAGATAATTTCTCCATGGCTTCTTCAATTTTAGCAATGGCTTCGTCAAATTTCTTTTGGTTTTTAAGAAGCGATGCCCATCTGAAATAGAGTATAAGCCATAGAGCATCGGGAAGAGACTTTGTAGCAAGATCTTCGTAAATAGCAAGAGCCTGCTCATGCTTGCCTTTTTCCTCTAAGAGTTGAGCTCTCCTGAGAAGCGTTATATATCCCCCCTCGGTATCAGGCATATTAGCGATGATGCTGTTTTGTAGGCGCTCGGCAAGAGCTTCTTTGCGACTTTGTAAAAGCGTTTCGGCAATGTAAGCCCAGAGCATGTCGTCAGATGGTGCTTGAGGAGATAAGTTCAGGTACCAAAGAAAGGCTTTTAACGCTCCCTGGTAGTCTCTCATACCGAAAAGGGTTTCTCCAAGGATCTTGAGAAATTCTGGGTTCTCAATATATAACGACGGGTAAAACTCGATGGCTCTTTTTAGTTGGATAAGAGCCGGTTTGTAAGCTCCTCCTGCAGTGAGTGTCTTACCAAGCAAGAACGATATTTCTGCTACAGACTTGGGCGATAGGGCTACTTTCATAGCTTCAAAGAAAGCTTTAACAGCTTCGATGTAATTGGCTTTTTGAAGATGGATTTCTCCAAGAGTTTTCCATGCGCAGAAAGCCACGTCATTCGAAATGGAGCTTTTCAATAGTTCTTCGATAGTTTGCTGAGCTCTTTTTGTCATTCCCGTCTTAAAAAACACATTGGCAAGAAAACATCGAACTAACGGGGCTCTGGCATCGTTTGGTGACCTGTCCAGTGCTAGTTGAAGCGCTTCGCCCACTTCGGTACCGGCTTGAGATAGATTTTTTTCGTTTAGTTTATAAAGGCTCATAGCAAGTCCATAAAAAGCCTCGTTTATGTGCTCCCCCTTTGCCCTGTCAATATATCGCCGATAAAGATTTATCGCACGATTGTAATCTTCTCGGTTGTAGGCCTTATTTGCTTCTACAAAAAAGATCTCTTCAAATGGAATTTCTTCTGATCCAAGCTGGGGAATAACTTCTTCTTTCTTTTCCTTCGGGGTGATGCTCTGTTTTTCCAGGCTAGCCATGGTTTCCTCAAGAAGCTTTTCTACAGATTCTTCTTTATAAACAGCCCTGAAGGACATAATGTCAATTACCAGACGATAGGTTGGTCCCTTCGTAGTGTCAGCGGTTGGAAGCACAAGATATTCTGCTTTTGCTTTGGGATCTGCAAGTAAAATCTCAAGCACTCCTTCCTTGCCTTCTTTAATATCTATGCTTTTTACAACAGAAGGTAAGGACTGAAGACTTTTTTTGACATTTTTGTCCGGTGCTTGAAGCTCTTTGAATGTTACGGTTATCTTGGGCAAACTGGCGATGTTTACTTTCTTGGGAAATCCTCCTTCAATGACAAAATTAAGACGAACTGTTTCTGGAGCCGTTTCTGTCGAAAATCCGACGATCTTTTCTGCGTAACAGATTGATGTACCCGACACTACTGTCAAATATCCTGCAACGAAAACAACAATACAAGCAATAAGGATATGTGATCTGGTCGTTTTTCCCATTTCTTGACCTTATTGTTTTGTGCGCATAAAACCTTTCTGCCTTTGGTAGTAAAGGATTCCATTAGTTGAAGGGCAATTTTAGTGCCATGGTTAATCCGCTGGTTTGTAGGATAGATCCATGCCTAGTTTTTTCATTTTTTCTATTAAAGTTGTTCTATTAAGCCCAAGGAGTTTGGCCGCCTGATTTTTGACACCACCGGTTCTTTCCAATGCCTGTTGAATGAATTTCCTTTCTAGGTCTTCGAGCATTTTCTTAAGATCAAGGCCGGTTTCAGGAAGCTTAGCAAAACTAGAGTCTAGCAATTTTTCTTTCTTGCTTGGGCGTAATCTTTCAGGGAGATCTTTTACGGTAATTTCGTTTCCATCTGAGAGTATGATCAGGCGTTTGATGATATTTTCAAGTTCTCTTACGTTTCCAGGCCATGAATATTCCATGAAACATTCCATGACTTCTGGTGTTATTTTTTTCTTTCCACCTCCATCTTCAGAAATGGAAGCATAACGCTCAAGAAAATTTTCCACCAGAAGAGGAATATCCTCCTTTCTTTCTCTAAGTGGAGGCACATAAAGAGGGACCACGTTCAGTCTATAAAAGAGGTCTTCCCTAAAAGAACCCTCCTGAACAGCCTTCCACAAATCTTTATTGGTAGCAGCGATGACTCGAACGTCTACTTCAATTGTTTTAAGGCCTCCGACCCGTTCAAATTTATGTTCCTGAAGGAATCGTAATAGTTTAACCTGGAGCGGTAGCTTCATTTCCCCGATTTCGTCAAGAAAGATAGTGCCACCGTTAGCCAACTCAAATCTGCCAATCTTTGTGCGAATAGCTCCAGAAAAAGCCCCCTTTTCATGGCCGAAAAATTCACTTTCCAGAAGTTCTTCCGGTATGGCACCGCAATTTATTGGAACAAAAGGTTTGTCTCGCCGATTACTCCTTCGGTGTATCGCCTGAGCGACTAGTTCCTTACCTGTACCGCTTTCGCCAGTAATCAAAACTGTCACATCGGACTGGGCTACTCGGTTAATCAGTTTGTATAGTTTTTTCATAGCTGGACTTACACCAACTAGACCTTCAAATTTCTCTATTTGGGATGCTTCATCCGTAATTTCACAGGAAGAATCCGCATTGGTTAACTCTTTGTTTCTGGATGAAAATGTGTCCTTTACCACTTCAAGGATGCGTTTCGGAGATATTGTGGCATCTAAGGCAATATAATTGGCAGCTCCTTTTTTAACCACCAGTACCGCTTTTTCTATGGATGGTTCCTTTGACATTATGACCACAGGGAACGTGAGAGCCAAGCTCTGGCAGTAATCTAGGACCTCCAGACCGCTTTTTCCTTCAAGAACGTCTTCTACAAGTGCCATGTTGATTTGTTGTCGATCTATTATGCGCACAGCCTCGTCGCCGTTTCGAGCAGTTACAATTTTGTATCCTTCCCTGGATAGAACCGTGCTTAAATCTTCGACGAAGTCATTATTTTGGCAAGCAATCAAGATTGTTTGTTCTGGTTTTATAACCATACTGCCCCCTGCGGTATTTTGTGTTACCGGAATAATGACTTGTCCTGTGCAGCTTGATGCTTCAAGAAAATGACATTAGCCAGAAATGAGATGGTTAACAAGAAAAATTTTTAAAGCTGTGAAGCATCTTTTCGTCTTTGGATTTCTAAGAAAAGTCCGGAATTTGCCATATTTTGTTTAGAAACGAAAAGTCCATAAAGGGCTCAAAAGGTTTTTCTGCGCTTGTTACCAAAAAAGCCAGGTCAATCCAGGCTCTCGCGCAGTCTATTACAGCACTGTCACTGCTTGCAATTACACTTTCTTCATAGGGGAATTGCCTTTCCGGCACAGGTACTACCTGAGTTTCCCCCCTTATCCCATGTTTGTTAAACAATTCTTTGTAGATCCGAGCCAATTCGCCACTTCTGCTTATGGGAGCGTCAAAATAAATGACGGCTTTTCTGATCTCAAGCTCTGCAAGGAAGCGACATACCATTTCCGCTGCGAAAAAACTTGCTTCCGTTAATTTGAAACTACTTGATACGCCCGCTATGTCACGAATGACTCCATCGTTGCCTTTAACGGTAGTTCGCCCAAGAAGAATGCTTTCTACCGTGATATGTACATTATGTCCATCTACCGTAAGGTTGTGTTTTTTTAGCTCGGCGGTGGTTACTCGTTTGCTTCTTCGCTCTAAAGCTTCTTTTTGTCCGAAAATACCCCGCCTGAGAACATTTCGTTCCATTGCTGCTAGATCATAACGGTTTCCTACTAGTTCAAGAGATCGTTCTCGAGGATAGTGTCGACTCTGAAGAAAGTAAAAATCAAACGATGCAGCAAGTATAAGATCTTTTCTTAGCTGGGCTTCCTTGGGCATAGTAGCTTGCGTTGCATTACAGAGCCGTTTTTACTAGCTTGACGACTTTGTTGTCTGTTTTGTAAGGATTGCACCTTTTGTGGTGCAATCCTTAAAGGTTCATTGGCCTATTTGTTTTATAGCTCGCAGTTGTTTTAAGCTGTTTTTGACACGAGAGTGGTGCAATTAGCTTTTTTGAGACATTTTGGCTTCTTCTTCAGCTTTAAGATCTTTCCGAAGGATTTTGCCAACGCTACTCTTGGGAAGGCTGTCTCTAATTTCCACAATACGTGGGACCTTATAAGCCGCCAGCCTTGCTTTACAAAACGCAATGATCTCTTCTTCAGTAAGAGTTTCTCCCGGCTTTGGAACCACAAAAACTTTTACAGTTTCACCTCGATAAGGATCCTTGACCCCAATTGTTGCCGCATCGAGAACTTTTGGATGGCTGTAAAGCACTTCATCGATTTCACGGGGATAAATATTGTAGCCTCCGGCTATGATCATATCTTTTTTGCGATCCACAATGAAAGTATATCCATCATCGTCCATCATAGCTATATCGCCAGTATAGAGCCAACCGTTTCGAAGGGCTTGTTTGGTTTCTTCAGGTTTTTTCCAGTAGCCCTTCATAACCTGAGGCCCCTTGATAATAAGTTCTCCGGGCTCTCCTGGAGGCAGTTCCCGTTCCCCTGTTTCCAGGTCAACAATCTTGGCATAGGTATCAGGCATAGGCAGCCCAACGGAACCAGGTTTTCTTAGCCCCTTAATGGGATTACAATGCGTAACCGGGCTTGCTTCGCTTAATCCAAATCCTTCCACAATGGTACTGCCAGTCATTTCTTCAAATCTTTTCATAACATCAACGGGCATAGGGGCTGAGCCAGTAATGCAAAATCTGACAGAAGATAGGTCGAACTTATGTATCTGCGGGTGATTTAGGATAGCTACGTAAAGAGTTGGGACTCCCGGGAAAAGAGTTGGTTTGAACTTATGAAGAAGTTTCAGCAAATCGTTGATTTCGAACTTCGGGATGAGGCAAACGTAACTTCCTGTGTAGAGAGCATGGTTCATACATACAGTCATGCCGAACACGTGAAAGAGTGGAAGCAATCCAACAACCCGTTCTTCGCTAACTCGAATGTCTGGAAACCAACTGTTAATCTGAACAACATTAGCGAGGATGTTTTTGTGAGTGAGCATAGCCCCTTTGGCTACTCCTGTGGTGCCTCCTGTGTATTGTAACACAGCAAGATCTTCAAGTTTGGCTCCACAGGGACGGTCAGTTGGAGGAGTGCGGTTTATCAAATCGCTGAAATTTAACACGTTGGTGCCATAAGGCACTTTAGTGAAAAGCTTTTGCTTTTTTGCTTTTATTGGGTAGAGCGTGGAAAGAGGGAAGGGTAGAGCTTCTCGAAGGCTGGTTACAATGACCTTTTTGACCATTGTTTTATCAAGCACGGATGCGACCTTGGGGTATAGATGATCGAGCACGACAGCGAATTCTACGTCCCCATCGTTCCACTGGTGCTCTATTTCCCGTTCAACATACATTGGGTTTGTGTTCACTACCACACCGCCAAGCCATAAAATAGCGTAGTATGCTATGAAGAACTGAGGACAATTGGGAAGCATGATAGCAACTTTAGTTTCTTTCCCAACGCCAAGGCGAGCGAGAGCTTCTGCAAATCGCATTATTCGATCCCATAGCTCTCTGTAGCTGAGGGTCTTGCCGTAAAAATATGTAGCAGGCGACTGTGGCCATTTTTCTACGTTTTTACCGAGAATTACAGGAAGGGGATCATCGGGATATGTTGCGTGTCTGGGTACTCCCGGATCGTAATGGGCAATCCACAGGGCTTCCATAGATTCAATACTCATGACGTTCAGCCTCCACATTTAAAAATAAAGGGGAGACATACCGTCCCCCCTTTCATGCCAGGAAACTTCTATCTAGCAGGTGCTTTTGTATTTTTTAACTTCTTCTGTGAAGACAGGGATGAACTTGAATAGATCTTCCACAATACCGTAATCAGCCTTGCTGAAAATCGGAGCATCTGGGTCTTTGTTCACGGCAACGATGTACTTGGACGATCCCATACCAGCGAGGTGCTGGATGGCTCCGGATATTCCAACGGCAATGTAGAGATTGGGGGTAACCACTTTACCCGTTTGTCCAACCTGATCGGAGTGAGGTCTCCATCCAGCATCAACAGCAGCTCGGGAGGCTCCAACGGCCGCTCCAAGAACCTTTGCCAGCTCTTCCAGAATGACAAAGTTTTCCGCTGCCTTCATACCTCGACCACCGGAAACAATAATATCAGCCTCGGTGAGCTCAATCTTACCGGAGGTATCCATTTCTACAGCCAGAACTTGGGATTTAGCGGCGGGTATTGTAGCGTTTACGGACACTATTTCAGCCTGTCTGCTTTCATCGGGTGTCAGGCAGGACATAACGTTTGGACGGCATGATATCATAACTAGAGCTCCATCAGTCCATTCATACCATCCGAGGCATTTGCCTCCGAAGAGTGGCCTTTTCGCTCTAATCTTGCCGTTTGATAAAGCAATTTCGGTTGAATCCTGAGCCAGCCCGGTTTCCAGGCGAGCAGCAAGGCGAGCAGCAAGGTCTTTGCCGTTCATAGACGCAGGAAGAAGAACGACAGCCGGTTGTGCCTGTTTTATAATGTCGGCTACTACAGGTGCATAAGTTTCAGCGTTGTAGTGTTCGAGTGCTGGATTATCAACCACGAACACCTTATCAACACCGTAATGACCCAATTTGGGAGCAACGGCTGCCACACCGGATCCTATGGCAATGCCGTAAAGTTTAAGTCCCAAAGCGTCAGCAATACGACGTCCTTCACTGGCTATTTCAAAGGAAACTTTTCTGAAGTTTCCATCTCTATATTCTGCCACAATGCATACCGATTCGGCCATTTTGATCTTACCTCCCCTCCAGTTATATGACACCAGCTTCTTCGTGAAGCAGTCGAACCAGTTCTCTTGCTTTGCCTTCGGTGTCGAGGTTACCGTTAATGATCTTTCCTGGTTTTCTTTCTGGTGGACGTTCTAGCCCGACAAGCTTAATCTTTGCAGCAGCTCCACCACATTCGTCAGGGCTCAAACCGAGATCTGCAAGTTTCTTTACTTCGAGAGGTTTCTTCTTGGCTTTCATGATTCCTGGCAGGCTGGCGTATCTGGGATTCCACACAGCATGGGATCCACCCATTGTTACGACCACAGGAAGCGGTGCGGAAAGGATCATCTTTCCACCCTCAACGGGTCTTTCGATTTTCACTGTTTGACCGTCACATTCCATAGAAAGAGCAAGAGGAAGGTGAGGCCATCCCAGAAGTTCTGCTACCATAGGCCCTCTCTGGTTGTGATCGTAATCTACAGCTCTGTGACCGCAAAGCACTATGTCAGGATTAAGCTGCTTTACGGCGGCGGCAAGAGCCTTTGCAATGCCAAGACTGTCGCTTTCATCAAGAGCGTTGTCGTCAATGAGGATTCCCTTGTCGGCACCCATTGCCAGAGCGGTTCGGATGGATTCCACAACACGCTGTGGTCCCCAGCTCACGATTGTTACCGTCCCCCCGTGTTTCTCCTTAAGCCTTAGAGCCGCTTCAACAGCAAACTCATCGTAGGGGTTGATAATCCACTTAAGGTCTGTTGTAACGATGGATTTGCCATCATCCGCTATCCGGATGACTGACTCGGTGTCCGGCGTCTGTTTCAGAAGCACTACAATGTTCACGTCCGTCCTCCTCCTTGCAACTTTTTAGTATTGATGGCTTATAGTCGCCAATCCTTCTTGACCAAATTTTTTGCTATTATGCAACACTTTTCGCAATATAAAATGAATGAATGATGATTCATTCACGCTATAGCAACATTCTTCCTCTATCGCAATAAAAAAATGCTATTCCCCGCTTTTTTGACCGATCAAAATATGCTACCTATTTGCTGCACAAATTTTCTGTTGGGGGAGATTCGATGATTTGGTGGCGTGGGAAAAAGAAAGAAACTGGTGAATCGGCTGGCGAAGAAATCCAGAATCTGAATATTTCTCTGGAGACCCAGGATAAAGTTCAAGAAAGTGCTGTTAGTGGCGAAGATTCTGAAAGCCGTAGTGGCTTTTGGGGACGATTGATCCGGGGGCTACAGAAGACTCGTGAGCACCTTTCTTCCAGAGTCGAGAAACTCTTTAAGAGCAAGCAGACCATAGACCGTGAGCTGTTTGATGAACTTGAAGAAATCCTTATTACATCTGATGTGGGAGTTGGTGCCACTAGAAAAATTCTTGATAATTTGAGTAGCCGCATAAAACGTGAATCGGTGAAAGAACCATCTGAACTTTACAGGCTACTTGAGGAAGAAATCACCCGTCTTGTTGATATTCCCGCTGAACCCTTTAACATTGATAGATCTACCCCCTTTGTCGTTATGGTTGTTGGTGTAAATGGGGTTGGGAAGACTACCACCATTGCTAAACTTGCTCACTTCTGGAAGACCGAAGGCAAAAAGCCTCTTGTTGTGGCTGGAGACACCTTTAGAGCGGCCGCAATAGATCAACTGGCTTTGTGGGCAGAGCGAATAGGAGTTCCCATTGTTAAGCAGAAACCAGGAGCAGATCCATCTGCAGTTGCTTACGATGCGCTTGAATCGGCGCTATCCAAAGGCTACGACGTTGTGATTGTGGATACGGCGGGTCGCATGCATACTAAATCGAATCTCATGGAAGAGCTTAAAAAGATGCGCCGGGTGATGGCAAAAAAGATTCCCGATGCTCCCCATGAGACTTTGCTTGTCCTGGATGCTACCACCGGCCAGAATGCCTATTCTCAGGTGAGAATTTTCAAAGAAGAGATAAACATTTCTGGCCTTGTATTGACGAAACTTGACGGCACGGCCAAGGGGGGAGTCGTCATAGGTATATGCCACGAATTTGGCATTCCGATACGGTTTATCGGGGTAGGGGAAGGCATTAACGATCTCCGCCCCTTCCAGCCGAACCTTTTTGCTAAAGCCCTTCTAGGCAGATATGATGAAGAATGATTTATCGCCCGATCAGGAGCTTTTTTCTATCACCGTGTGTGTCCGGGAAGTGTTATGGTTGAGCAGGAAGAGCCAGGGCTACATGACCTGGTAGTTAAAGATGGTGCTTCAGATGACGATGGCTTTACAAAATGACTCGTTCGACTGACTATCCGCTCAAAACTATCTCCCCCGCATTGCTTGCACTTGAGTTCTATTTGTTCGCTGGAAGAGATGATAAGCACTTCCTCAATGTTGCCGCACTTAACGCATCTGAATTCGTAAATTGGCATTTCTTTATCCTCCCTGCCTGGCTACCGAAAGAGACATCCTTTCAGTGCCTTAAATAAAATGTTCCCATGAGCCAGTTGACTCTCTGCATGCTCTTTAATGATACATCCTGCTTTAGATGCTGTCCACCCATTAGACCTGCTGGGTATGACCATCTGCTTTATTTTTCCAGTCTTAAGCGGGAATTTTTGGAAAACCGCCGCAGGTGGCTTGCTCAGGAAACGCCCCGTTACCGGCCTGTTGTTGGATTCTGGTGCTGGGGACTCGGGTATATTGATCCCAATTTAAGAATTGTTGCCTGTCTTCTTCACCCTGAGCAGAATGGGGGAGTTGACCTTCGAGAACTTACCGGCTACGGAGCCAAATGTGCCAGGGAGCTATGTTACGAAGCACAGCAGTTTTTACTGCTTCCAGAAGAAGCAAAGCTATTCTGGAGAGACCTTGCTCGTGGGCTTAGCAGTTTCTATTTCTCTAGCCCTCGATCAAATCCTTTGTTTCACCTGCTTCGCTGGGGTCCTACTGTGCTTGAATATTTTAGATGCTTTGCTAATGAGCGATGCTGGACGGTTACCGAGTTGACCTGGCGTTTTCCCTTCTTGATAGACGATGGCCTTGAGCCTCGAGCTTGGCGACTTCCCGTGGAGATTGCAGTACGGGAGGTTGCAAAATGGGGTGACCCGGAGGATATTTGCTGGAACAGCTTTTTTGCTGATGTTATGAAGCGCTGGTCGGAGTTGAGCCCAGGAGAAGCATTCAAAGTCGCACCTTCTGATGATAGTCCTTACGTCCATAGTCTGAATGTGAAAGACTCTCTAAAGGACTTTATCCGGTTCTTCCTTGGGATTTCTAAAATGCGTCTTCATAAAGTTCTGGCACTTGAAGAAATACTGAAACAGGTTATCCTGGAAACTCGGGAGAATTACCTTCGTTGCAAGATGAAATCCGTTAAGGCGTAATGACTCATGACTCAGAGGCTGTTTCTTATCAAAACATTTGGATGCAAAGTTAATCAATGCGAATCGGCTTTTATGATTGAAAGCCTGCTTTCCCACGGTTACAGACTTGCTCAACCTGGGGAAGAGGCAGAAGTGTGTATAGTTCATGGCTGTGCTGTTACATCTAGAGCGTCATACGAATCAAGACAGGCTCTTTACCAGTTTCGCAAGCGATATCCCAATGCCGTTGCCTATGTTTTCACCGGCTGTGCCGCTCATTACGAAGGACTTTCCCTTGCTGAACAGCATATCGTTACTCATGTCCTTGGTAATACGGAAAAATTGGACATAGTGAAGTTTCTTGAAAATCCCGCCACCCCAGAGCGTCCTCTGGTTGCAGTGTCAGATCCAAGAAATTGTGCTCACGGAAGCATGAAGCCTCTCGGCTACACAAGAATGTTCGGGGAACGTTCAAGGGCGTTCATAAAAATCCAGGATGGATGTGACGCCTTCTGTTCCTATTGTATTGTGCCGTATATGAGAGGAGGCCGTAGGAGTCTCGCTCCAGAAGTTGTGGCTGAGCAGATTCGATCCATGGTTATGGCCGGTTATAATGAAGTTGTTCTTACCGGCATTCATCTGGGACAGTGGGGGCAGGATCTATCACCACCGCAGAACATTCTCGATCTTTTGCGTTTTCTCGATGAACAAGAAGTAAAACCGCCAAGACTTCGTTTAAGCTCTCTTGAACCTACTGAATGTTCGCCAGAACTTGTTGATTTTTTGAAGGATAAAGATTGGTTTTGTCATCATTTTCATGTGCCTCTTCAGAGCGGAAGTTCGGAAATATTGAGACTTATGAGTCGTCACTATGACCCGAAGTTCTATGCGGAAGTCGTAGGTCTCATTAGAACTGTATTTTCTGATGCTGCCATCGGAGCAGATGTAATTGTTGGATTTCCAGGGGAGAGCAAAGAGATGTTCGAGGATACCTATCGCTTAATTGAGGCTCTCCCGATAACCTATCTCCATGTGTTTCCATATTCACCCCGGAAAGGTACTCCAGCGGCTGAACTTAAGGGGTTCGTTTCGGGGCAGGAGATTCGCCGCCGAGCGTCAATTCTCAGAAACCTTGGGACTGAAAAGAAACGAGCCTTTATGGTTTCCCAAATCGGTAGAACTCTGTCGGTTGTGCTGGAATCCCCCCTTCAGAGAGACGTTTGGCGAGCTACTTCTGATAATTACTTGCCGGTTCTGGTCTTTTCGGAAGGTAAAGTCTTGCAGAAAGGAGATCTTGTGCAAGTTAGGGTAGTTGATATAGATCATACAAGGTTTATGCTGGTAGGTCGGCTTGTAGGTGTAGATCTGTAGCCTGCTTCTGCCTGCCGGTGTTTTTTATGGTAGAGAATCTTATTGGGGCGTGGTAATAAAAAGGACAGTTGAGGTAACGGTGATGTTTTGTAATATGGCGCCACTGCGCCATCACAGAATCTAAGAAGGAGTGGTCTGGGAAATGGAATATGAAGCCGTAATAGGGCTTGAAGTTCATGCTCAGCTTCTTACAGAAACTAAGATTTTTTGTGGATGTTCCACCAAATTCGGGGCAGATCCAAACACAAACGTCTGTCCTGTATGTCTTGGTATGCCGGGGGTTCTTCCGGTTGTTAACAGAAAGGTGGTTGATTTTGCCATTAAGCTTGCTCTGGCGACCAATTGTTCTATAGCACCGGTTAGCCGCTTCGCTCGCAAGAATTACTTTTACCCCGACTTGCCCAAAGGTTACCAGATATCTCAATACAAGCTCCCTATCGCCGAAAACGGCTGGATTGATATCTCGGTCAATGGGGTTACTCGACGTGTAAGAATCAGGCGTATTCACATGGAAGAAGATGCTGGAAAGCTAATACACGATGAACATCAGCCGCTGAGTTATGTGGATTTCAACAGAGCTGGAGTACCACTTCTTGAAATTGTGAGTGAACCTGATATTCGGACTCCTGAGGAAGCTGTGGCGTATCTGAAGGATCTTCGAGATATTGTGGTTTACCTTGGTATCTGCGACGGAAACATGGAAGAAGGAAGTTTCCGATGCGATGCTAATATTTCTCTTAGGCCTGTAGGTAGCCAGGAGCTAGGAGTGAAGACCGAGCTGAAGAATATGAATTCCTTCAGGAATGTTCAGCGAGCGCTGGAGTTTGAGATAAGACGTCAGCGGGCTTTACTAGAAAGAGGTGAACAAATTGTTCAGGAGACTCGGCTTTGGGATGCAGCGAAAGGTGTTACGGTGGGAATGCGAACAAAAGAAGAGGAACATGATTACCGCTATTTCCCTGAACCCGATCTTGTGCCTGTGGTGATAGATAAAGCCTGGATTGATAAGATTAGGAAAACCATCCCTGAACTTCCCGGTGAAAAAAGACGCCGTTTTGCGGAGCAGTATAGCCTTACGGAAAAGGATATTGATGTGCTGGTTTCTGATAGAGCTCTTGCAGATTATTTCGAGGCTGCGGTAGCCATTTTTCCCAATCCCCGTATGGTCGCCAACTGGATGCTTTCAGAACTTCTCAGGGAACTGAACCGAAGTGGACATTCTCCTTCTAGTTGCCCCGTGCCGCCGGAGAATCTCGCAGAACTACTTTCCCTTATGGACAACGGCACTATCAGTGGTAAGATCGCAAAAACCGTTTTTGAAGAAATGTACAAGAGTGGTAGGAAAGCTTCGGAGATTGTAAAAGAGCAGGGGCTTACTCAGGTTGCCGATGAAGAACTTATCGAAAAGATTGTAAATGACGTCCTTCAGGAACATCAAACCGAAGTGGAACGATACCGAAAAGGCGAAACCAAGCTGATGGGGTTTTTCGTAGGGCAGGTGATGAAGAAAACCCAAGGCAAAGCAAATCCGAAGCTTGTAAACGAAATTATTTTGAAGAAGGTGGGGGCAACCCAATGTAGTTGCCTCAAACAATAGGGGCAACCCGATGTAGTTGCCCCAATCGGTGGGGGCAACCCGATGTGGAGGGCTGGCACGTAGGCCAGCCGGGCAGGCACGCAGGCCTGCCCCAACATCGCAAAGACGGGGTGGAGGATATGGGCGAGAACACTGTAAGACCTATTTTTTGGGATGGGGACGTTTGTGTTATCCTTGATCAGCGCTATCTTCCGCACGAAGAGAAATATATCCGATGCACAACGCCGGAAGAGGTGATTGATGCAATCAAAAACATGGCTATCAGGGGAGCTCCAGCGGTTGGACTTGCGGGAGCTGCGGCTGTAGCTTTGGGAGTTAGAGTATGGGCAACCCAATGTGATTGCCCTTCATCAGGTCAGGCACGTAGGCCTGACACTACTTTCTTCAAGAGCCTTAATGCTCTGTGCGATACGGTAAAGAAAGCTCGGCCTACTGGCTACAATCTTGAATGGGCTGTGGAAGTTATGAGATCTGTTGCTGTAGAGCGGGTTAATGAGCCGATAGAGAATATAGTTAAGGCTCTCAGGGAAAAGGCTGAGGCGCTTATCGAAGAGGACATAGCAATAAATAAAAGTATTGGACACTGGGGCAAAACAGTGATCCCGCAGGGAGCTCGTATTCTCACTTACTGTAACGCCGGTGCTCTGGCTACTGGAGGTTACGGCACGGCGCTGGGAGTCATTAGAGCTGCATGGGAGGAGGATAAAACCATTCAGGTTTTTGCCTGTGAGACTCGTCCATACCTTCAGGGTGCTCGCCTTACCGTGTATGAACTGATGAAAGACGGCATACCTACGGTTCTTATCACCGATAATACTGCAGGATACCTTATGCAGAAAAAGAGAATTGATGTGGTTGTGGTAGGAGCAGACCGCATTGCGGCGAATGGAGATGTGGCGAACAAGATTGGCACTTACAGTCTGGCAGTTCTGGCGAAACACCATGGAATTCCTTTTTTCGTCGCGGCACCTCGATCAACCATTGACCCGCGAACTCCAAGGGGCGATGCGATCATTATCGAGGAACGCTCACCTAAGGAGGTCACTCATATCGGCAAAAAACTGATTGCCCCAAAGGATGCTCGAGCTCTTTATTTCGCTTTTGATGTTACACCTCATAGATACATTTCCGGCATCATTACCGAAGTTGGGGTCATAACTAGACCTTTTTCCAAAGGCATAAGAGAAGCATTGTTAAAGTAGGGGCAACCCCATGTGGAGGGCAGACACGAAGGTCTGCTCCTACGTTTGGCAGGCACGGAGGCCTAAGAGGCAGGCACGTAGGCCCGCCCCTACATGGTTGCTTGACTCCTTTGTTAGAATGCCCTAGATATGAACTTCGTTTTTGCAAGAAATGGTCTGTTTTCCGATACTTCCTCGATTGGAGGTGACTGATGTTGTTCGATCCCGAAGAAGGAATCTACGTGTTTGAAGTTATTGTTGGCTATAGAACCAATGGGGTGACAAGGTTTAGTTCACCTATTCTTGTTCAGGCAGATGACGAAGAGGAAGCTGAAGAAAAAGTTCTGGAATATCTTTCAGATATGGATCTTGAAGGAAAATTCTGGGTAGAAGAAATAAGCGAACCTTTTAAAATCAAAGAATACGAGCAACATCTCAAGGAAGAAGATATCGCCCCGTATCCTCTCCTTTCGGAGTTGACCGAGGAAGACTTTATGGAGCTTCTCTCGGAATAGGGTATGAGTAAATTACTCGTTTGTCTCAAACCGGCCAGTCAACGAGTACGGTAAGAGAGTAGGGGCGAATGCTCTCCGATTTTTACTCTAGAGGTATAAGCCGTGACACTTCAGCGTTAATGTATCTGTAAAGCTCCTCGTCCGTTCCGTAAATTTCTATTATGCATTTGTGATTGATGAGCTTTTCCAGTATCCAGGCTGTGACGTAGAGACTTATGAAGTGAGGTCTTGGCACTACGTTTCGGAAAGGAGCTGTTAAGTACTGTATGTCCACATCTTCGGATGTAAGAAGGGTTTGAAGGCAAATATTAATTTGACGCTCCAGTTCAATCTTACTGGTGGTTTCTATAGCTTTAACCTCGATAAGGCGCGTTGTAATGCGGTCGCTTAGTTCATCAAGGTGCTTTTTTAGGAGCCGAAGAGCTTTCATCTTCATTGCTTCTTTTGCGTGTTCCAGACGAGAAATTACCGCCGCTTCTCGTCCGTCAGGTCTGAAATCTCCTTTAGCCATTTTTGCCCTCCTTTATGAGCAAACGATTCTTCTGTGAATCAGAGATGCCACATACCCCCCGCCGAAGCCGTTGTCAATGTTTACTACAACAACCCCAGGAGCACAGCTATTTAAAGCAGAAAGTAGCGGGGCAATGCCTCCAAAATGTGCACCATACCCCACGCTCGTGGGCACGGCAATAACGGGACCTTCTACAAGACCAGCTACAATGCTCGGAAGAGCTCCCTCCATACCGGCGACAACCACCCAAACAGTGGCTCTCTGTACTTCGTCTATGACATCTAAAAGCCTGTGAATGCCGGCTACTCCAATGTCGTAAAATCGCTTCACCGAACTTCCTAAAAATTCCGCCGTAACAGCAGCTTCTTCCGCAACCGGTATATCAAGAGTCCCGCCTGTAAGAACGGCAACGTATCCTTCAGGAATTCTTGGAAATTCTCTATCATGCTGAAGCATCCATATCCTTGCGGTTTCATAGTATTTCCCTTCGGGGAATTGTTGGCATAGCTTCTCTGCCTTCTCGTATCCAAGTCTTGTAATGAGAACGTTTGTGCCGGCTCTTTTCATGGCTTCCACCACAGCCTTAAGATGTTCTAGTTCTTTTCCTTCACCGTAAATAACTTCTGGAACGCCGCGACGGAGAGCACGATGATGATCAATGCGAGCAAAAGTCATGGATCCTTCAGCAGTTTGTTCAGCAAGTCTTTCGTAAGGAAGCTTTTTTATGTATTCCAAAACAGTCTCAATAGCAACCTTACCTTCTCGAAAACTTTCAAGTAACTTTCGAACTTCTGTCATTTTTATCCTTTTCCTCTTCTTTCTTCCACGATTTCCATCATCCAGGAAACGTAAATCCATCAGTAGGAGCAACCCTATGTGGTTGCCCAATCGACGATTTCCATTACCCAGGAAGCGTAAATCCGGGAAGCACCTGATAGTTCTTTTAGTGCACCTTCTGTGACGTTTTGAGGGAGAGTTAATTTGTGTCTGTCACCGCTTGCCAGTTCGTTCCTTAATCGCCTTGCCAAATCATCGGGAGTTTCACAGAGGATGCCTATTCCCCATTTTTGTAGGACTTCATGTTCCCTCTCGATTTTGTGAACAAAGGGACCGTATAGCACTTTCTTTCCCCATACTGCCGGCTCTACAATATTGTGACCACCGATGGGCTCAAAGGTTCCGCCGCAAAAAGTTATGTCGGCAACCCCGTAAAGTTCGAAAAGAAGACCAAAGGAGTCTACAATGATGACGGTAAAATCTCGGGCAGACGGAATTCTACCGCTAATTAAATCGGAAAGCAGGCAATATTTCATGCCCGAGCCCAATGTTTCTCTGGCGATTTCGCTAACTCGATGGAGGTGTCTTGGAGCAAGCACGGCAAGTATATCAGGAAAATCCTCGGTGAGTTTTTTTATTGTGTTAACTGCGAGTAAACATTCCCGGCCTCGTAGATTCCCCGCTACTATGACAGGAAATCTGGTGTCAATTTGGAACAATTGTCGCCACTTCAGCAGGTTATTTTTTTGATGACGACGCACCATGAGATCGTCGTACTTGGAGCTTCCCGTAACTAATACTGCCTTTGGATTTGCTCCAAGTTTTACGGCTCGCTCACGGTGTATTCTTGAAATCATGCCAAGCCGAACGAATTGGCGGAATATCGGGCTAAAGACTTTGTAAAAAAGTCCGTAGAACAGAAAAGCTTTTTTTGAAACTCTCCCGTTTACGAGAATTGTTGGCACCTTGCTGGCTCTTAACCCCGCAAAGAGCATAGGCCAGTATTCTGCTTCGAAATTAACGAAAAGATCTGGTTGGATGAATTTGATAAAGGATGAAATTGAGCGAGGATTTTCTAGGGGTGCGGGAATGGGGATTAATTGCAATCCCGATGAGTCCAGTGACTTGGCTCTACGGTATGCTGTGGGAGTTCCGACCGACAGGACAATAGTTCCAGAAAAGCCAAGTTCTCGAAGAACTCTGGCTACAGGCATAGCGCCGTTGAGTTCACCGAGAGATGCCACATTAAAGACGATACAGGGTTTGCGAAGTTCGTAAAATTTTTCAATGCCGTTAAGGCGCAGTCGCCAGAATGTTCGGTCTTCAGGGGTTTTGAGATGTTCAAGAAACTTCATAATGGAAAAACCTTTCTGATGACCGTTGGATGTAGGGCAAAGTCCGCGATTACCAGTAGAACCATAGCTTCGCAGACAGGCACGATACGCGGGATAGCGCTTACATCGTGGCGACCTTCAACAACTATTGTTGCAGGAGAGCCGTCTCGGCGGATTGTTTGTTGAGAAATACGAATGGAAGGGATGGGCTTTACCGCTACTCTAGCCACAATCTCCATTCCCGTTGATATGCCTCCCAGAATGCCACCTGCGTTGTTTGATGCGTAGCCTTCCGGTGTTATCGGATCGTTGTTTTCGCTTCCCAGCATTTCCGCTGCTCTAAAGCCACTACCAATTTCAACAGCTTTGACAGCTCCTATAGACATCAGAGCGTAAGCTATGCGAGCATCGAGTTTATCAAAAACCGGTTCTCCCAATCCCGGTGGACAGCCTTTGACACGCACTTCTACGATACCACCGATGGAATCGCCTTTACGGCGGACTTCTTCAATGCGCTGTTCCATCAGCGGAACAGCGTCAGGATCAGGACAATACAGGGGATTTTTCTCAATAAAGTCTTCATCGTAGCGACTGCAGTGAATACCGCCGAGCGCCACAGTATAGGCCTTCACCACGATCCCGGCGCTCTCCAGCATCTTGCGAGCCACAGCTCCTGCGGCAACTCGACCTACGGTTTCTCTGGCAGAACTTCTGCCTCCGCCTCGCCAGTCTCTAATGCCGTATTTCTGCTCATAGGTGCGATCGGCATGCCCTGGACGGTAAAGGTCAGCAAAAGGGGCATAGTCTGATGATCGAGGATTCTCGTTATAGACAATGAGAGAAATAGGAGTACCGGTGGTTTTTCCTTCAAACACGCCGGAGAGAATTTCTACTCTGTCCGATTCTTTTCTGGTGGTGGACGCTCTGGATTTGCCAGGTTTTCTGCGATCAAGGTCTCGCTGAATATCTTCTCTCGACAGCGGAATCCCTGGTAGGCATCCGTCAACTACAGCTCCAACGGCTACTCCATGAGATTCGCCCCAGGTGGTTACTCGAAAAAATCGTCCAAAGCTGTTTCCTGCCATGGACTGTTGCCCTCCAGGAGAAAGCAGGGCAGGGCAAGAACAAAACCCTCCCGTGCTTTCCAAATAATCGCTCTTGTTTCTTGACTCTATCATACGAAGCGGTATTTTTTATCATGTGAGCGGTGTGTAATGCAAAAGGGAAAAACGAAATAAGGAGTTGTGCAGAAGGAGAGGTTACCATGTCCCTGTGGGATGATGATGAGCTTGAAGGGCAGGTATCTAGCGGAGTAGAGGAAGAACTTGAAGAGCCTCCAATGTATAAAGTGCTTCTACACAACGACGATTACACTACGATGGATTTTGTGGTGGAAATTTTGAAGACCGTGTTTCATAAAAGTGAGGAGGAAGCTACTCGGATTATGTTGCATGTGCATTACAATGGCATAGGGGTCTGCGGGGTTTATCCTGCAGAAATTGCAGAAACAAAAGTGGAGATCGTTCACAGCCTGGCAAGGCAACATGGATTTCCACTAAGATGCAGTATGGAAGAAGCCTAAAATGATCAGCAAAGAAGTAGAAACCATTATTTCGATAGCAATTAACGAAGCACGGCAGCGGAGGCATGAGTTCTTCACGCTTGAACACATCCTTTATGCTTTCATTTTAGATTCCACAGGGCGGCGAATACTTTACAATTGCGGAGTGGATATTCATCTTCTTAAGGAAAACCTTGAAGATTTCTTTATGCGCAAGTTACAGCCTCTCCCTTACGGAATTGAAAAAGAACCCATTCAAACGTTAAGTGTCCAGAGAACTCTTCAGCGAGCCATTCTCCATGCACGAAATGCTGAAAAACGGGAGGTTGAATCAGGGGACATCCTGGCTGCTATGTTTTTTGAAGAGCATTCCCATGCCGTCTATTTTCTGAAGTCCCAGGGTGTCACAAGACTTGACGTTTTAAACTACATATCCCATGGCATTTCCAAAGTTGGTTCTTATGAAGAAGAAGACGAAGATCGTGTTCCTGATACGATAACTGGTAGAAAGCCTGGTGCTAAACGGAGCGCTCTAGAGGCTTTTACCGTAAACCTAATCGAAAAGGCGGCTCGAGGCCTTATTGATCCGCTTATAGGTCGTGAACAGGAAATCATGAGAATGCTTCAGATTCTTAGCCGCCGGACAAAGAATAATCCTATTCTCGTCGGCGATCCTGGTGTTGGAAAGACAGCCATTGTGGAAGGACTCGCTCTTAAGATCTATCGTAAAGAAGTTCCGGACAGCTTTTTCAACGTGGAGATCTATTCGCTCGACATGGGCGCTCTCATTGCAGGAACAAAGTTCAGAGGCGATTTCGAAGCGAGGCTCAAAGGAGTCATTAACGAAATAAAAAGTCGACGAGGAGCAATTCTCTTCATTGACGAAATTCACACAATTGTTGGAGCGGGAGCAACGAGTGGAGGTTCCCTGGATGCTTCTAACATTTTAAAACCGGCTCTTCTCTCCGGGTCTCTACGCTGTATTGGTTCCACCACTTACGAAGAATACAAAAACCATTTTGAGAAGGATAAGGCGCTAAGTCGAAGATTTCAGAAGATAGAAATTTCGGAACCCACGATTGATGAAACTTACAAGATTCTAAAAGGACTTAAGAGCTACTACGAAAAGCACCACCGAGTAAAATACACTGATGCGGCTATTAAAGCGGCAGTAGATCTATCAGCCAGGTATATTACCGACCGTTACCTTCCGGATAAAGCTATAGATGTAATTGATGAAGCCGGTTCTGTGCTCAAAATCAAAGGAGATCGTCGCCGGCGGCATGTTGTAAGTGTTAGGGATGTGGAAGAAGTTGTGGCGAGAATGGCTCGAATTCCCTCTCGGACTCTTTCAGAATCTGATCAAGAAAGACTTCAGCATTTGGAACGTCGGCTTAAGGAAGTTATCTTCGGGCAGGATGAGGCGATAGAGCAGCTTGCTAGAGCGATCAAACGAGCAAGGGCTGGTTTGGGACATCCGGATAAACCGGTAGGTTCTTTCCTGTTTATAGGCCCTACAGGCGTTGGGAAAACAGAAGTTGCTCGGCAGCTCGCTAGAATTCTGGGTGTTCATTTTCTGCGGTTCGATATGAGCGAGTATATGGAAAAACACGCCGTAGCGAGACTCATAGGTGCGCCACCCGGTTATATAGGTTTTGATCAGGGCGGACTTCTTACAGACGCCATTCGCAAACATCCCTATTGTGTGCTTCTTATGGACGAGATTGAAAAGGCTCATCCGGACGTTTTCAATATCCTGCTTCAGGTCATGGACTATGCAACGCTCACCGATAACAACGGTCGTAAAGCCGATTTTAGAAATGTCATACTTCTCATGACATCCAACGCCGGGGCTAGAGAGATGGAATCAGCCTCTATTGGCTTTGCTCAGAATGAGTCTTCAGAACAGGTTCATAAGGGAATGAAGGCTGTGGAGAAACTTTTCAGTCCGGAATTTAGGAATCGGCTGGATGCGATTATACCCTTCCGCGGACTGACTCCAGAAATCATGGGACGAATTGTGGATAAGTTTATTGGAGAATTGCAGGCTCAACTTGTTGAAAAGAAGGTCACGCTTGAGATTTCAGAAGGCGTAAGATCATGGCTAGCAGATAAAGGTTACGATAAAGCTTTTGGTGCTCGTCCTCTTGGAAGATTGATCCAGTCGGAAATTAAGGATCCGCTCTCAGAAGAGCTTCTATTTGGTGCTGTGAAAGACGGTGGTCATGTGATTGTAAATCTTGCAGATGAGATTCCTGATTCAGTTTACCACGAAGGAACTATTCGTAAAACCGAACACTTCGTCTTTAGATTCGTACCTAAACGAATATGACCGTCTTTAGGCTCGGAAAAGATCTGGTTTTTCCTCACCCGGAATTTGCCGATCCAGATGGGCTTCTTGCCATAGGAGGGGATCTTTCGCCTAGACGGCTTATTTTAGCCTATTCCTGGGGAATTTTCCCCTGGTATAGTAGAGGACAGCCCATCCTGTGGTGGTCGCCCGATCCTAGACTTGTCCTTTTTCCGGAAAAGATCAAGGTATCTCACAGTTTGAAGCGAGTAATCAAAAAGGGGATTTTTCGAGTTTCAATGGACGAAGATTTTGCTCAGGTTATAAGATCCTGTGCAAAGACTAGGCTGGAAAAGGGTATAGGTACCTGGATTACACCGGAAATGATAGAGGCTTACGAAAGACTTCATAATCTTGGGTATGCTCATTCTGTGGAAACCTGGCATGGAGATGAACTGGTTGGAGGGCTTTATGGAGTTTCTCTAGGGATGGTTTTCTTCGGAGAGTCCATGTTTTCTCGCATGACAGATGCATCCAAGGTTGCTCTGGTTTTTCTTGCTAGGACTCTTCAAGTATGGGGCTTTAAGATTATAGATTGTCAGGTCAAAACCGATCATCTTATTAGTATGGGAGCTGAAGAGATTCCCAGAAGAACTTTTCTTGAAATTCTAACCCAGGCTGTAGCTTTTCCTTCTAGGAAAGGGAGCTGGCAAAAGGATTTTGAATATCTTTTTGCTAACCATTTTTGTCATGGAAAAACTTTATAAATCATTTGTTTGAGATAACAAAATTTTCTTGACGCAGGTCAAACCTGGTGCTAGAGAAGTAGTTGTGGTTTTCCTTCCTCTTCAGGACGATTCGCCTTCGAGCAGAAATGGTGTTATGTAGTTTTACTGATATTTCTGTTCACGTTGTCAGTGATTTTCTGTTGATGTAGTCGCTCAGATGTTTTTCCCCTTTGTTCTGTGACAATCAAAGTTTTTCCTTCCTTTTATTATCTTGGGTGTTTTGTTCTGTCGGGGTTTTCCCGGCTGGATTAGCCTTTCAAAGGGGCTTTTTGTTACAAATGTGGATCTTTTAACACTTATAACCGGAGGGTTCCTATGGAACATCTTGAGAAGTATGCCAAAGAAATTGAAAAGCTTGTTAACAGCGGGCAATTGTTTGACAAGCCTGAGCCCCTTAAGGGGGTCAGAGTTCTGGAAGTGTGTTATGTTGTGCTTGGACCGGCTGCTATGGATTACCTGGCTGAATTCGGAGCAGAAGTTATCAAGTTTGAGGGACAGAAGGGGGATCAGATGCGGTTTGTAACCCCCTATGCTTACTTTTGGAAGAATATGTCCCCGGGTATGGAAGAACAAAACCATAACAAATACTGGGTAGGAATGCATCTCGGGAATCCAAAGGCAAAGGAACTCTTCCTGGAAATGGTTAAAAAAGCCGATGTGGTGGCTGATAACCTGACTCCAGGTCGAATGGCTGCATGGGGACTGAGCTACCCCGAACTTAGCAAGATTAATCCCGGGATTATTCAACTTCATGTGTCCGGATACGGTAGCTGGGGACCCTGGACGGGAAGAACTTCCTATGATGCCGTTGCTCAAAGCATGGGAGGACTCTCTGCTATTACAGGATTCAAGGAAAGAGGACCGATTAAGTCCGGTATCTGGATTGCCGACTGGGCAACGGCTCTTATGTGTGCGGTGGCCATCATTATGGCTTTAAACTACCGTGAACGCACAGGCAAGGGACAATTCATAGATTATATGCAGGCAGGGAATGTGATTCGCCTCCTTGATTGGACCTGGCTTTACACCTATTTGACCGGTCAGGATAGACCTCGCTCAGGAAACCGTGACCTGGCCATATGCCCCTCCGATCTCTTCGACTGTCAAGATGGCTGGGTCGCTTTGGCTGCCTTTACCGAAGAAGAATTCAAAGGACTATGCACAGCTATGAATCGTATGGATCTGTTCCAGCAGTATGCCGATCCTGTAGTCAGACTGAAAGAAGAAAACGCCGCCGTTATCCTTAAAGCTATAGATGAATGGACTAGAACGAAGAAGGTTGCCGAAGTGGAAGCTCTGGGCCAGCAGTACGGCTTTGCTGCATCCCATGTTATTACTACCAGTGAGGCTTACCACAGTCCTCATTTTAGAAAGCGCGGAACCATTCAGGAGTTTGACGACGCCCTCTACGGGAAGATGGTAGAGCCTTGTTATCCTCCCAGAATGAGTAAAACTCCCAGCCGGCTCAAATGGGCTCAACGTCCTCTTGGCTTTGATAACCACTATGTACTTACCACCCTCTGCGGACTTTCTGCTAAAGAAATAGCGCAACTTGAAGCTGAAGGAGTCATCTTTAAGTGGAATCCTGCTGTGCCGTCACTATGTCCTCCACCTGATTGGGATGGCAAGAGAGGGCTTAAACTTGGTTGGTAAAGGCAATTTTGTAATTGTTGGATATTTCTACAAGGAGGCGACACCATGGCAGAAGAATTGAAAAAGGAAGGATCTGTTTCCTTTGAAGGGGAAGATCTGGATCAGGAATCAGAATTGGAAAAGAAGGTTATAGGACTTGCAGTCAACAGAGAATACGCAATGTGGGCATGGAGGGAAACCAAACCCGAGGATGTTCCTAAAAAACCTGAAGCTCTCGATGATATGCTGGTAATTGATGCATCTTACGGAAGCTTCGCGGGACTTTTTGCTTCCTCCATTCTTGCCGAAATGGGAGCAGAAGTAATTAGAATAGAACCTCCTGGGGGAGATATTGCCAGAAAAATGTCTCCCTTTGGGATGATGATAAAAGATACAGGCCTTCCCTATTTGGTAGAAGGTGGTCGTAATAAGTACCACATCACCTGTAATCTTGAAACCGAGGAAGGTTGTCAGCTTTTCCGGCGACTCGTCCGTAAGGCTGATGTGCTGATTGAAACCTTCAAGCCGGGTTATCTCGCATCGAAGGGGCTTGGGTATGATACTCTTTCTGCCGACAATCCAGGCCTTATCTATTGCGCAATTCATAGTTACGGACATTTTGGAGATGATACAGTTAAGTTCGGGAACCAGCCAGATTATGACATTATCGCTCAGGCCAGGAGCGTTATCATGTCAATAATGGGCGAACCCGAGCTGGACCCCGAAGTGCCGCAGGAATACAAGAGACCGCTTAAGCACGGAAACTGGATGGGATGGTATGTTGGAGGCGCCTGGGCAGCTTATGGCATTGGTGTGGCCATGTTCTATAAGCGAAAAACAGGTCAAGGACAGTTTATAGACTGTTCTCCTCCAGAAGGATTGCTTGCCATTTCTAATTATCTGCTCCAGTATTTCCACATGTCCGGAAATGAAATGGTAAGAGCCGGAAACTACGACTACGCCGTCTTCCCCTATACGTACGTTAAGTGTAAAGACGGTTATACCTTTATTTCCGGTTTCACGGATCCTAACTGGACGGCTCTTTGCGAAATTATGAACCGACCGGATCTTAAAGAACAATTTCCGACCATTAAAGAACGTCTTACGCCGGAAAATCAGCCTAAAATTCAGCATGAAATAGAAAAATTTACTACCCAGTACACCGCTGATGAGCTTTTGGAAATCGTAACTCAGTACTCCAGAAGACCTGATAAGAAGGGAACCGTAGTGGTCGGAAGATTGGAAAATCCCACAGATGTTCTTCAGAGAGAACACTGGCATGAAAGGATGGCCTTTATCACAATTGATGATCCATACTACGGAAAACTTCTGGTGCAGAATTCATCCTTCAATGGCATGACTTTAACGCCTGGAAGAATCAAATGGCTATGTCGACCTGTTGGTGCAGATAATGAGTTCATCTATCAGAAATATCTCGGTATCGGTAGAAGCTTGCTGGAGGAATATAAGGCGAAGAATGTAGTGTAATAGCGTAATAGCGTTTTCTGATTTTGTTGTGGGGGGTCTAATTTCGCATATCACCGTCTTGCCGAGCGTAAGCAAGGCATCTCCTGAGGAGACCCCTCACTTCGTTCGGGGTGACAGTCCTTTTTACTTGCCATAGTCACATTCGAGAATCGCTATAATCGCGTAGGGGCGACCGGGCCGGTCGCCCCACCTAAACACGCATCGAATTGCGACTCGGTCTGACAGGCGGGATCCCTACAAATTCTTACAAAAATGCGACCTTGTTTTTTCTTTCAAACTCGATCAGTTTGGTTTTTAGATAAGCCCCATCTGGAGCCGAATAGTAACCGGGCGTTCCATCACTTTTTACTACTCTATGGCATGGTATGAGTATTGGTAAGGGATTGCGAGCGCAGGCCTGCCCCACAGCTCTAGCAGCCGATGTTGTTCCCTTTACCATTAGCGACAACTTGCCATAAGATATGGTGGAACCATAAGGAATAGAAGCGATCTGACGCCAGACATTGTGTTGAAAATGCGTGCCTTTATTGAATCTGTAGGGGATGGTGAAGACCTTACGGCGTCCATCCCAATACTCGGAGAACTCGTGAATAATCTGATCGACGATTTTTGCTGATTTCCTTCCGCCAGGTTCTTCTGTGAGATTGTCTCTCTTGTGCCATTTGATTTCCAGAACAGCTTGGTCTGTAAATATAACTTCTATAAAGAACCCTGAAAAAGGGGATGGCAAAATTATATGCTGAACTGGTTCAGTCTGCATCGATAAAATCCGTAATATAAGGGTTGGTTTCTAGTTCGTTGCCGAGAGTTGACGTAGGAGTATCGCCATAGTCATGACCAGGCCATACAACGGTTTCCGGTGGAAGAGTGGATATAAGCTTTTTTAGTGACTCAATCAGATCGGAGAATGATGAACCTGGAAGATCTGTTCTTCCTACGGCTCCCACGAAAAGAGTATCCCCGGTGAAAAGGTTGGAACCAACAAGTATGCAACAGCTTCCTGGAGTATGACCGGGGGTGTGAATAAACCGAACAGTGAAATTCTGCAGAGTCAGCTCACTTCCGTCTTCGACGCATATATCGGCTGGAGGGGGAGGTTCAAAACCTAGCTTTCGATTCCATGCTATTGATTCAGGCGTGCGGGCGAATTCATCATCAAGTCGGTGCATGACCACCAGAGCCCCCGTTGCTTTCTTGATTTTTTCGTTTTCCACAGTGTGGTCAGCATGGGAGTGAGTGTTAATGATGTATTTTACGTTTATACGTCTATCTTTGATGAGTTGCAGAATTTTATCAGCATCCCCTGCCGGATCAATCACTACGCCTTCGCCAGTTTGAGTATCAAAGACAATGTAACAGAAAACCTCCATGGGCCCCACAGGCAACTGAATAACCTTAACTGATTCCATCTTTCCTTGCTCCTCGAAATTTTGCTGTTACTTTAGGCTTTTACTCATCTTTGAGGAAATACTTCCAGAAGTCGGGTTTTCTCTTTTCCATAAAGGCGTTTCTTCCTTCGAGAGATTCTTCCGTCCCATAGTAGAGACTCAATCCTCCAACGCCAAGTTCGGTAATACCTCCCAGTCCGTCTGATTCCGCCAGGAAGGCGTATTTAAGCATCTTAAGAGACGTGGGGCTTTTTTCTAGAAGCTCTTTACACCAGGCGTCAACTTCTTCGTCCAGTTTTTCATGAGGAACAACTTTATTTACAAGCCCCATATTAAGAGCTTCTTCAGCCGAGTAAATCCTGCAAAGATACCAGATTTCCTTTGCTCGCTTCAGTCCAACGTTACGCCACAGATCACCTGTGCCAAAACCCGGATCAAAACTTCCTACTTTGGGGCCTGCTTGACCGAATTTGGCCTTGTCCGAAGCGATAGATAAATCGCAGTTTACCTGCCAGACATGTCCTCCACCTATTGCATATCCATTGACTCTAGCAATAACAGGCTTGGGAATGTGCCGAATAAGGAAGGTTACAAATTGCCAGCCCACTTCCAGAGGTAGAGCAGCAATGGTTCCTTCGAGTTCTCCTGCGCTGTAGCCTTCGTAACCGCCAAGCCCCCGAATGCTCTGGTCCCCACCCGTGCAGAAGGCTTTATCCCCCTCACCTGTAAAAACCACTACCCCTACATTTCTGTCAGTCCAGGCGTCAATGAAAGCCTTCGTGAGTTCGTAAAGAGTAACGGGGGTACAGGCATTGTATTTTTGCGGACGATTTATAGAAATTCGAGCGATTCGATCTTTTTTCTCATAGATTATGTCCTGAAACTTCATGGCGGATACTCCGCTTTTGTTGTTAACACATGGTAAGACCACCGTTTACACTTAAGACCTGACCAGTAATATACTCTGCTTCATCTGACGCTAAAAACACCACAGCATAAGCCACATCTTCTGGCTTTCCCAATCTTCTAAGTGGAATAATTTTTTCCATAGCACCCAGGATTTTCTCTCCCAGTTCGCTTTCCTTTTTGAGCTCATCAACAAGGGGCGTTTCGGTAGGTCCTGGACATACAACATTGACCGTGATGTTATATCTGGCAAGTTCTCTTGCCATCGTCTTGCTGAATGAAATAACAGCCCCCTTTGCGCCAGAATAAACCGATTCGCCACTGCTTCCCACTTTGGCAGCATCGGAGCTGATAGAGATAATCCTACCGTATTTTTTCTGAATCATATCATTCATAACAGCATATACGCAGTTGAGCACGCCTTTGTAATTGATGTTTATTACTTTGTCCCAGAAGTCCAGTGTTGTTTCTTGAAAAAGCATAATTCTATCCCAGCCTGCATTGTTGACGAGGATGTCAATAGGTCCGTAAACTTCATGAACTTTACCGACCATGGCTTTAACTGATTCGAGATCAGTTACATCTACATAGGTTGCCAGAGCCATTCCTCCCGAGGATTTTATTTCCGAAGCGGTTTGCTCTGCCAGATCCTGCCTCATGTCGGCTACTACCACCCTGGCGCCCTGCTTTGCCGCTATCTGGCAGATGGCTTTTCCAATACCTCTGGCCCCACCGGTAACAACCATAACTTTTTGGTCTAGTCGGAACATTTCGTCCTCCAAGGTATTTGAGCAACTAATCAAGGTGAGACTTCAAGGCCTTTCTTTCTTCCAGTTCGAGCCTTTTTAAAAATTCTTTGATTAAGCTCAGCGCTTCGTCTTTGTCTTTATCCATAACGATGGCTTTCATCTTAAGGTATTCTTCCTGGGAAACGTTTAAGACAGGCATGGCATCTCCTTTCTGGTGTGTTATTTTGAAAATTCTCTAAACTGAGATGGGCTGAAACCAGCCTCAAAAGCCGGCTTTCACTTTGTTTTAAGAACTTCTCTCACCTTCTTTGCAAGCACCTGACGGATGAATTGAATCGCATCTGATGGGTTTCCGTCAAGATCGATTTCAAGCACTTTTTGTGCCTCATCCGGCGAAAGGGTTACAACCACTTCTTTTAGCCTCATTTAAAACCTCCCTTAATGGTGAGAACCTTACTTGAGTTAACGTACGACCATGAGCCGGTAATGCTTCAATAATCTCTTTTTGTGGTTGGTTCTAAAATATTATTCACATTGTCTTAAAGCTCCTTTTTTGTTGCCTTTTTAGCAATAGTTGAGAGTCTCTCTTATCCATTGCCTCGCATGACGGTGCTGGCGATTTTTCGAACCCCACTTTTCTTATTGACCCTGTTTCTCTCAAAGGTAATAATATAGATGTATTCCCATAAAAAAAAGCAAAAAGGAGGGCGAGAGTATGTTGCTTAAGAGCTACAAAAAAGAAATTTTTCTCCCCGAATGTAATCCTCGTTTTCAGTCGCTTCACTGTATTGCCCATCTTGATCAGGACATCGGAGAAGTTATTCCCTATCTGAATGCCGAGTTAGGAGGTGATCAATTTACTGCCGATCCACCATCGGTAACTTTTAAACATCACGGAAAATTGATCACCATTCATCCGAAGGCTATCGCTGTGAATGCTCTGAGGGATGAGGAAGAAGCCGATAGAATTCTCGAGTGGCTGAAAGAACAAATCAACAACATATGGGAGCGCCGCCACGAGATTCAACCTAAATTTGAAGTTGCGAAAAAGCCGAATATTGTGGAAATTCTTAAACATCTACCCAAGACTAATTGCAAAAAGTGTGGCCTTCCAACCTGCATGGTCTTTGCCGTTCAGCTTGCAGACGGGGCACGTAGTATAGATCAGTGTCCGGAGCTTTCCCCCGCTCAGAGGAGCGCTCTTGAAAAATACTTTGAGCCGTTTGCTAAATATCTAGGAGAATAAGAGTGAAGAAAAAGATACTATTTCTGTGCACCGGAAATGCCTGTCGAAGCCAGATGGCAGAAGGCTGGACAAGGTTTTTCCACAATGACTGGCTTGAGGCTTTCTCTGCCGGTGTGTCTCCTCACGGCTTGGATCCTTTGGCAGTGAAAGTTATGCAGGAGGCAGGGATAGATATTTCCAACCAGAGGTCAAAATCAATAGACGAAGTGGAATCAATCGAATTTGATTATGTCATCACCCTTTGCGATAGTGCCAAAAAGGCTTGTCCTGTCTTTCCTGCAAAGACTCTGTATGCTCATGTTCCCTTTGATGATCCCCCTCTGCTTGCCCGATCGGCTAAAACAGAGGAGGAAGTTTTAAATCATTACCGCCGTGTGCGGGATGAAATAAGAGATTTTGTTAAAAATATCCGTAGTTTCCTGAAAATTGAGGAGCAGGAAAAATCGTCCGCCTGATGTTTTTCATGAGCCTGTTTGAGTTCGTATGCCTGCCAGAGCCATTGCATCTTCTATTTCGCTCTGGATTTTCTTGAGCTTTTCCGCTATGACACGTCGCTTATCTGATGGGATTGAAGGAAGAATGCGCATAATACCGTGTTCGAGTTCGAAAAATTTTCTGCCGATTTCGTATAGATAGGTTTCACATACATCTTCTGGAACTACTTCAACAGGTTTCACCGGTTCGATAGTTAAGGTCTCTCCCATCTGGGGGATGTATGTCCACAATCCTAATTGTTCTCGTATGAGAGAAGCGAGAGCTTCACTTGCCACTTTTTCCCCGTGAATCACAAACACTTTCATGTCTTTTTTCTTGAAATTACTAATCCATTCGAGCAGTTCCTTCTGACCTGCATGAGACGAAAATCCACCAATGGTAAAGACCTTGGCTTTGACCGATACTTCTTCGCCCATTACGCGAATCTTTTTTGCTCCATCTACTATCTGACGGCCAAGGCTCCCCTCGGCCTGAAAGCCAACAATTACCAGGGAGCATCCTTCCCGCCAGATGTTGTGCTTTATGTGATGAAGGATTCGTCCTGCTGTGCACATTCCGTTTCCTGCAATAATAATGGCAGGCCCTTCGATGGCGTTAATTCTTCGAGAATCATCCACTGTCTGGCTGAACTGGAGCTGGGGAAACAGGAAGGGATTTTCCCCTTTCTGCACAATGGCCATGGTTTCTTCGTCGAAAAATTCCTTCATCTCGCTGAAAATCCTCGTAGCCTGAATGGCTAAAGGGCTGTCCAGAAAAACAGGCATGTTGGGAATAAGTTTATTTCTGAAAAATTCCCCCAGCACATACAAAATCTCTTGAGTTCTCTCAACGGCGAAGGAAGGAATCAGAACCTTTTGTCCATGGCTATAGCTGTAAAGAATGGCTTCCTGAAGCTCTTTTTTGCTTTCTTCCAGGGTCTTGTGATCACGATTCCCGTAAGTTGATTCAACGAAGAGAGCATCAGCTTCGAAGATGGGTTCTGGGTCTTTAACGATAAGCTGGTTGGATCGCCCTATGTCACCAGAAAAGACAACTTTACGTTCCTCTCCGTTTTCCTTCGCCCATATCTCAAGTATTGATGCTCCCAGGATATGCCCGGCAGTTCGAAAGGAGACTTTTAGATTATCGCCAAATTCCATTAATTGTCCTTGTTCCACCGGTTGTAAGAAGACAAAGCTTTCTTCAGCATCGGCTTGTGTGTAAAGAGGCTTCACGGGAGGCAAACCCTTACGAAGGTTTTTCCTAGTACGAAGTTCTGCGTGAGATTCCTGAATATGAGCCGCATCAAGAAGAAGGATTTTACAGAGTTCCACCGTTGGACGAGTTGCATAAATTTTTCCCCGAAAGCCGTCTTTTATGAGCTTCGGGATGCGCCCGCTATGATCAATGTGAGCATGCGTTAGAAAGAGAGCCTTTATTTCAGCCGGGTTAAATGCCCATGGCGCCCAGTTTAGTTCTTCCGTTTTCCTCCCACCCTGAAAAAGACCGCAATCTACCAGATATTTCGCATTGCCAACTTCGATAAGGTGACAGGATCCTGTTACCTGTCCTGCTGCACCAAGTGTTGTGACCTTCACTGTTTGTTCTCCTTCCCCACCGTCGTAAGCGGTGTTTTATCCCCCAATTGTTGACATAGGTCTTGTTATGCATTTTTTTAGCAATTCGGCATCGAAGACCCGATTTGGCGATTTGTTTTTTAGGGCGTCGAGGATGACTTTTGCAATTTCTCCGTCAGATGCCCCACTTCTAATCAATTTTCTAAGATCGGTTTCTTCCTTGCTGAAAAGGCAGGTTCGGAGCTTTCCTTCTGGAGTCAACCTGAGTCTGTTGCAGGAGTCGCAAAAATGATGAGTCATGGGACTTATGATGCCGATTTTTCCAATTCCCTGTCGAAATCGCATATACCTGGCAGGACCATTACTTCTTGTGCTTATGGTAGGTTCAAGTTCTCCTACCGACTTCAGCCGCTCAATGATTTCGTCGGCAGGTAAAAACCGCTTTTCCCATTCTTCGCCCCCAAACGGCATGAATTCTATAAATCTGACATGAAGCGGTTCTTTCAGTGTCAATCGCGCCAGATCTTCTACCTCATCGTCATTTATCCCTTTCATAACCACAACATTTAATTTTACCGGCTGAAATCCAACCTCCATCGCCTTTTCAACACCTCGAATCACGTCATAAAAGGCGTCTCTACGAGTAATCTCCCGAAAGCGATCGGCTTTGAGAGTGTCAAGGCTTATGTTGATTCGTTTTATGCCAGCTTGGAATAGATCTTTGGCCATATCTGCGAGAAGAACGCCGTTAGTTGTCATTGTTATTTCTCCAGGAGCGGCGACATCTGTAAGGCGTTGCACAAAGGAGATGATGCCTTTCCGGACCAGCGGTTCTCCTCCTGTGATACGGATCTTCGAGATGCCCAAAGATCGAGCTATAGCGACAAGTCTCAGCAGTTCCTCGTAAGAGAGAATATCTTCGTGAGATAGTCTAGGGATTCCTTCCGGAGGCATGCAGTATATACAGCGGAGATTGCATCGGTCGGTCACTGCAAGTCTGAGATAATCTACCACTTTGCCATAGCTGTTCTTTTTTGCGAATGTTTTTTGGTCTGCGGTTGGGGAGCATATAAGCGGCATTCGTAAGTTCTCCCTTAATGGCAGGATTGTGGTTTAACCTTTTTCAGAGTTTTGCTATAAGGATAAAACTTGGCGAAGGCAATAGGAAATTCGCTTATCCAGCAGGGAGGAGCCATCATGAGCGATAGAGGTCTTGGAATTACGGTTACCGAACATCTTCTTCGGGAGCAGAGAGAAACGCCCTATGCAACCGGCGCATTTACTCAGCTTCTCAATGAGTTGATTGTGGCGGCGAAAATTATTCACCGAGAAGTGAGCAAAGCCGGGCTTGTGGATATATACGGTTCTACAGGGGCGGAGAACGTCTATGGAGAGCAGGTGCAGAAACTTGACGAATTTGCAAACCGCACAATCATTCGGCGAGTTATCCACACTGGCCATATTGCGGCCATTGCTTCTGAGGAGGATGCCGATATCGTGGAAGTTCCACCTCAGTATCCCACAGGCCAGTATATCTTGATGATCGATCCGCTCGATGGATCATCTAACATAGACGTTAACGCTACTCTCGGCACAATTTTTTCCATCCGCCGCCGTCTTAAGGACAGCGGCCCTGTAACCCTTGATGAGGTTTTAAGACCTGGATCTGAACAGGTGGCAGCAGGATATTTTATTTACGGCTCCAGCACCATGATGGTTTACACGACTGGTAAGGGTGTCCACGGTTTCACTCTGAATCCGGCACTAGGGGAGTTTCTCTTGAGTCATCGAAACATAAAAATACCAAAACGGGGCAAAATCTACAGCGTAAACGAGGGAAATTATCACTACTGGAGCGAACCTGTGAGGCGTTATGTGGATTCCCTGAAGGAGAAGGACACTGCGAAGGGTAAGCCCTATACGTCTCGTTATATCGGTACTCTTGTGGGAGATTTTCACAGAAATCTAATGAAAGGCGGGATTTTTATGTATCCTGCGGACACAAAAGATCCGAAGAAACCTCGAGGTAAGCTAAGACTGCTTTTCGAAGCTGCGCCACTTGCTATGATAGTCGAACAGGCTGGAGGTGCGGCCTCTGACGGTAAGCGGCGAATACTCGATATTGAGCCGGAAACCTTGCATGATCGAGTGCCCCTTTTCATAGGCAGTCCTGATGATGTCGCTGAGGCTGAACAATTTCTTAACGAAGGTGGTGTATGATAATCCTTGGTATTGAGTCGTCCTGCGATGAAACTGCATCTGCTGTTGTGGAAAACGGTCGCATAGTAAGATCTCAGGTGGTAGCCAGCCAGATAAGTGTTCATAGTCCTTACGGCGGCGTTGTCCCGGAACTTGCGTCAAGAAGGCATGTTGAGGCTATCATCCCGGTTATTGACCAGGCAGTGCGAGAGTCGGGCTGCACCTTTGATGATATTGATGCCATTGCCGTAACCTGTGGTCCTGGTCTTATTGGTTCTCTTCTTGTCGGGATTGCCGCCGCAAAGGCCATCGCCTACGCTCTGGATAAGCCTTTAATACCCGTTAACCATCTCGAGGGACACATCTGGGCGGCATTCCTCGAAGGGGAGCCGCCCGATGAACCGTCTGTCTGTTTGGTGGTTTCAGGTGGTCATACGGCTCTGTATTATGTCTGTCCCGGTGAAGCCCCTAAGCTTCTCGGAACCACTTTGGATGATGCGGCTGGAGAAGCCTTTGACAAAGTAGCCAAGCTCCTTGGACTTGGTTACCCTGGCGGAATTGTTATAGACAGACTCTCCGAAAACGGGAACCCTCAGGCTTTTCATTTTCCTAGATCCTTCCTCGGAAAGGATTCTCTGGATTTTAGCTTCAGCGGTATCAAGACCGCTGTGGTGAATTTTGTAAAAAAGTTTGGAAATCCAATGGACAGGGAAGAAGGGACGCTTGGTTATCGTATTGAAGATCTGGTAGCAAGTTTTCAGGAAGCCATCGTGGATGTGCTTGTGGAAAAGACCACGCTCGCTTCAGATCTGAAAGGGGTAAGTCATGTAGCAGTTGTTGGAGGTGTGGCGGCGAACAGAAGGCTTCGAGAACGATTTATCGAAAGGGCTGTAGAAAAGGGGTGGAAGCTTCGACTTCCGCCTCTTTCTCTTTGCACGGACAATGCTGTGATGATTGCAGCGGCGGCCTATGAGGTCTGGAAGCGTCAGGGCTTTTCACGGGATATTTTCAGTGTGGATGCTGTTTCCAGATGGTACTGAAAGATGTTTCTAAGCCCCAGAGAATATCTCGATCGTTTTGGTCGCAAAGCCTCTAAAAGCCTGGGGCAGCATTTTCTTATTCAGCCTCAAACTGCTCGACGTATTGTGGAAGCTCTTGAGATAAATCCAAGAGACATAGTCGTAGAGATAGGCCCCGGCCTGGGAGCTCTTACCAGGTATCTTATAGAATATCCTTGCAGTCTCCATCTTGTTGAGTTGGACGCCGGGCTAGCTGAAGTTTTAAAAGGTCTTATGCCACCTTCCAGAGCATCCATTACGTGGCATATTCAAGACGTGCTGACTTTGTCCTGGGAAGAACTGACCGAAGGAGAAAACAGTTCGGCTCGGATAAAAATAATCGGTAACATCCCCTACAACATTAGTTCCCCGCTTCTCTTTAGCCTTATCTCTTCCCACAGGGTTATTGACCGAGCTGTTCTTATGGTTCAGAGAGAAGTCGGTTTGAGATGGACTGCTAAACCGGGCACCAAAGATTACGGCATTCCCACCGTGATTCTTAAAAATTGTGCGGAAGCGGAAAAACTGTTTTCTGTTGGACATGGGCAATTCGTTCCCCCGCCGAAGGTTGAATCCGTTGTGGTGCGTATTCGGTTTTTCGATATTCCTAAATGGGAACCTTTGTCTTACGAGTTTTTTCATAGCTTTGTGTCAGAAGTTTTTCGGTACAGAAGAAAGACTATTCTGAACGGCATCAGAAGCTTTTTATCTCGATACCACATTCGATCAACGGATTTGATTTTATCATGTCTGGAAAAAACGGGTGTTTCCCCTTCAGCACGTCCTGAGGAACTTTCCCCGGATATTTTCGTCGAACTGGCAAGAAAGTTTTTCAGATTTTTAAGTTGATGCTGAAAAAATCCGTTTTCGTAGGGGCAGGCCTCCGTGCCTGCCCTGATGCAGGGCAACCACAGGGGGTTGCCCCTACGAATGTTTACACCGCACAAGAAGAAACCAAACGCCTCCTGGAGACAGTCTGCGTCAGGTTGACGCAACAAATCGGTATCGAAGGTTAGACTGCCACGCGAGGAGCAACTGGCCCATGCCCAGGCCTAGACTTCGGCTTTGAATACATCAACATGTATCGCTTTGTACCAGCATTAGCAGGATCAACGACCTTTTTAGACAGAGTAACCGCCTCCCCCAACCTCACCACCCACCACTATTTTGACAGGGGGGTCAAGTTCAGTCATCTGGAAGCCTTCAGGGAGGAGCTCCTTCATGGTTGGTTGTCCTCCTCGAGTTCACTGAGTATTGCCTTAATCCGACCGCGCAAAAGTGGAACGTCCTCTGTAGCGGTGATCCAAACGATTTTCCAATTCACGGCAAAATATTCATGGACGGCAATGTTGCGAAAAGCAACAATGTCTGCCCATTCGATCTCTGGATGTTGTTGGGTAAAGTTTCGGGGCAGGCGAGCGGCGGCTTCGCCAATGACGATGAGCTTTTGCAGGACCGCGCTCTGGACGAGTTCATCCTGCATGAACGCGATCTCCGTTGTCCGCCGCAAAAATCGCTCAATAGCATCGCAGGCGTCCAGGATGTCCTGTAAGTAAAGCCGCTCAGGCCGCATAAAGGACGACCTCTTCTTTCAGGATTTGCTCGCGAATTGCAGGTTTCAAACCCTCGCGCGGCACTAGGTCCACAGGGCGTTGAAAAATCTCGGTCAGTTCGCGTTGCATGCGGCTCAATTTCAAGAATCCCACGCGCGCCTCGGGCTGGAATTCGACCAGAACATCCACGTCACTTTCTGGCCCTAGATCTCCACGCGCAGCCGAACCGAACAGGGAAAGCCGTCTGATGTGGTGCTTGCGGCAAAAAGCTTCAATTGTCTGATGCGGAATGGTAGAAAGGTTCAGCATGTTTTGCTTCTCCTTTTTGCCCGTTTGCGACCGCTTCAGCTACTCGGCAGGAGGCCGAGTTCGGTCATCTGGAAGCCGTAGGGCAAATGATTGGCATTCACCACAGAGGACACAGAGTTTTTCTCCGGGCTATCTGTATTATCCGTGGTGAATTTCTCCACCAACTGCAAATGGGGCTTGATAAGCAACCCAAACGGCAGGATGTAATCCTTGAACTTTGGTGCGTCCACCGGCCCGCGAATGGCGCAGGCGGCATCCCAGAGCCAGTTTTCGAGCGATTGAATATCAATCATACCTGCCCCCACATATTATGGAAACAAAGTTATATAACTCTCACCAGTGGATAACTCAATTATCCAATGAGCCGCAGCGGCGTCAAGCTTGGTTTCCCGACTGTGTGGATTTGCTAGCCTGGGACCCAATTTACCCGGCGGTTAGTCCAGCGATCCTTATGGGGGATTGCTGAAAAGGCTATGTGTGTATCGGTGCCGTGTTTAAGATGTTCCTGAATTTTCCACCAGGAGACTTCCCTGAGTGAGATCGTTATTTTTCATGTAGTTAATTATGGCCTGGAGGTTTTGCTGTTTTTCGAGTGCCCACTGGGGGGCTACGAGTTCTTCAGGATGGGGATCTCCCGTAAGCCGCTGAATAACAATGCTTGGTGGAAGAAGAGCAATAAAGTGGCTTACAATGCGAACGTAGTCTTCACGAGAAAGACACCGGTATTTACCTTCAAGATACCATTTTTCGAGCATGGTGCCTTTTACCACGTAGAGAAGATGAATTTTTACAGCTTGAATGTCGAGTTTTGCCAGAAAGCGTGCCGTATCAAGCATATCTTCTTCTGACTCCCCGGGAAGACCAATAATTACGTGAACACAGACGGGAATGTTGCGGCTTCGAGTTTCTTTTACAGCCTCAACGAAGGTCTGAACATCGTGCCCTCGGTTTATGAGACGGAGTGTAGAATCATGAGCGGACTGGAGTCCATATTCAAGACATACGTAGTAATCGTTGGAAAGTTGAGCCAGATAGTCTAACACTTCTGAAGAAACACAATCTGGTCTGGTGCCGATAGTGAGTCCTACGACGTCCTCCACAGAAAGAGCTTCTTCATAGAGAGCTTTCAGACGTTCGAGAGGAGCGTAAGTGTTTGAGTAGGACTGAAAGTATGCGAGGAATTTTTCAGCTTTGAAGCGCTTTTTAAGGTAGGGTTTTGCTTCTTCAAGTTGCTGACGAATGCTTTTTCCAAGAGCCCATTGCCCGGTTCCGGAGCCTCGAGCGTTACAATAAATGCAACCACCAAAGCCCTTAGTTCCATCACGGTTGGGACAGGTCATACCTGCGTCTATAGTGATTTTGTGAACCCTGCAGCCGAACAATTCTCGAAGATAGGAATTGTAGTCCCTGTAAGGGAGATTTCGCTCCATGTTATTTCCCTTTCTGGACGTGTTTTGTTTTCGGTTTTTGAAATTACACCAAAACTTTTTGGCTTCAAATACATAGTCTTCCCCCTGCAAGTTTACGTTGAAAGATTTTTTGGGCTAGGATAGAAGATAATCCGATTGTTTTGTTAATTTTCTGATAGGAGGTTGAAGTTATGGACGGCATGGTGCCCATCACTCGACAGGGATACGAGCGGCTTAAGAAGGAGCTTGAGCGGCTTCAGAGAGAAGAAAGACCCAAGGTTATTAAAGCCATTGAGGAAGCGAGAGCCCATGGAGATTTGTCGGAAAACGCCGAATATGAGGCAGCTAAAGAAAAACAGGCGCTTATAGAAGCTCAAATAAGCGACATTACCGACAAATTATCCCGATGTCAGATTATTGAAGTATGCGAAGACATAAACGGCAAGGTAGTTTTTGGATCCACCGTTGTTGTAGAGGATCTGGATACGGGATCCATTGAAACTTATTGCCTGGTAGGCCCCTTTGAGGCTCAGGTTGAACATGGCACTATTTCCATCTTATCTCCCATTGGGAAAGCACTTCTAGGAAAGGAAGTCGGGGACGAAGTAAAGGTTCAAACACCCAAGGGCTTGCGAACTCTTGAAATTCTTGAAGTAAGAAAACCCAACTTCTAATGCCGAAATATTTTGACGGACAGGCTTAGCAAGGTTAATGTTTGCTCCATGGGTAAAACCTGTCTTTTGTCCGATAAAAGTTGATGAATTAGCGAAAGGGAAGGGACCCGCAAGACAATGAGCGAAACCCATTATAGACGTAAAGATCTGCTTGGGATTGAGGAGCTTTCTCGGGGTGAAATTGAACATATTCTCGATCTTGCGAAATCCCTGCGGGAAATTAACGAGCGAGCCATCAAGAAAGTTCCTACTCTGCGTGGAAAGACCGTGGTGAGCATATTTTATGAGCCCAGCACAAGAACAAAAATGTCTTTTGAAATGGCTGCAAAACGCCTAAGCGCTGATACTTATAGCATTTCCACGACTACAAGCTCCATGGTTAAAGGCGAAACTTTTCTTGACACCATAAAAAACCTGGAAGCTATGAAACCAGATGTGTTTATTATTCGCCATTCCCAATCCGGCCTTCCCCATAGAATCGCATCGCTTACTCCTGTATCGGTTATAAACGCAGGTGATGGGCAGCACGAACATCCTTCCCAGGCTCTGCTGGATCTTCTCACTGTACTCGATCACCGTGGGAGTGTGGAAGGATTGCAACTCCTGATTGTGGGGGATATCCTTCACAGTCGGGTTGCTCGATCAAATATATGGGCTTTTACCAAAATGGGAGCAGAAGTGACTCTTTGTGGGCCGCCTACGCTTCTTCCTCCCGGGTGGGCGGAGAAAAGTTTTCAGGGAGCTAAAGTAAAAGTAACTTATGACCTCGATGAGGCTATCCCGAACGCCGATGTTATTATGGTGCTCCGTCTTCAGAGGGAACGCCAGAAATTAAGTTTTCTCCCTTCTTTGCGAGAATATGCAGTGCTTTACGGAGTTAACGCAAAAAGATTGGAAAGAGCCAGGAAAGATCTTATAGTTATGCATCCCGGTCCCATAAATCGCGGTGTGGAATTAAGTCCTGATGTTGCCGACGGACGATGGTCGGTTATACTGGATCAGGTTACAAACGGTGTTGCTGTGCGGATGGCTATACTTTACATCCTTGCACAGCGAGGAAGTGAACCGACGGAAGTTTAATAAAAGGGGAATTAATGCCATGAAAATTAGACAATTTGTTGCTGCGGGGTTGATAGTTGTATTTCTTTCTTCTTGCGCTGGAATGACCACTAGAGAGCAAAGAGTTCTCAGTGGTGGAGCTATTGGAGCAGGTCTCGGCACTGCGACAGCCGCTATTGTTCAGGGATCCCTTTTTACAGGTGCGGCTATCGGTGCTGCAGCGGGAGCAATCGGTGGGTTGATTTACGATGAAGCTCAGAAGAGAAGACGATAGGGGAGGGGAAATTCGTTATGAGACGACTGATCTGGATGATGCTGTTTTTGTTTGTTGTTGGAATGTGCGGAGTTGCCCTGGCAGGGGAAGTTTACGAGAGCGCCTTTGGTTTTAAGGCAGTTTTTCCGGCACGGTGGGTGGTTCTTGATAAGAGCTACGCCACAGAACATCCTGATTCGGTAGAATCGGCATTTCTGGCGGCTCAAAAGGACACTGAAATAACCCCTGAAACTAAAAGCGTTCTTTCATCTGTAAAGGAAATGATACTTCGTGGGGAAATCGAATATTATTTTTCCGAGAATCCCCGATTTGTAGTGGCCGTTAATAAATCTTCCGGAAGTGTACCTAAAACCGACGAAGACCTGAAACGTCTATGCCAGTCTTTTCCAGCTCAGCTTTCTGCCAGCGCTGGAAAGCCAGTAAACGTTTACGAATGTTCCAAGAAAGTGTTTAATGGTTATGACACTCTCGTGCTTGTTGCTGATGGCCAGATGAAAGATAGCCGTTATGTTCAGTATCAGCTCGCCGACACTCCCCAGACGGTGATTATATTTACAGCAACGGGAGCTACTCCTGAGAATTTTCCGGCGATGATTAAACTCATGGAAAGTTTTATGAATTCAATTCAGCTAGTAAAACGATAAATAACCATGAGCGAAACAAGGGTTCTTTCGCTCCGGGACTGTTGAAGAAAGATAAAAACTTTCGAACTGACCTGGTCATTCCGAGGTGTCCTGAGCGAAGCGAGGGACGCCGAGGAATCTCCAGGGAGATCCTTCGCTTCGCTCAGGATGACAGGCAGGAGGAAGATGAATTGTGTCTAAAGGGATTGTTTATTTAGTAAGTGATGCTCCGAAACTCTCTTTAGTTTTTCAGAATGTTCGGTTGCTCGATCCATCAGCGGGTAAAGATGAACAGGCCGATCTTGTTGTAGTTGATGGCATTATCAAAGATATTCTTCCCCCTTTTGGTGCTGGAGATTCCACCCGTGGCGGTATTTCTGTTTTGCCCTGCGATGGGCTATGGCTTGTGCCCGGACTTGTTGACATGCATGTCCATCTGAGGGAACCGGGGGAAGAGTACAAAGAAACGATTGCTTCGGGAACGATGGCGGCTGCGGCTGGAGGATTTGTTGCGGTTGCGTGTATGCCGAACACCAAGCCCCCTAATGATCATCCGGCGGTAACCAGATTTATTATTGAGAAGGCTCAAACGGAAGGCTCCTGTGTTGTCTATCCAGTCGGAGCTATTACGAAAGGTCTTGCAGGCGAAGAACTTACAGAGATGGGCTCACTTTTTGAAGCTGGCGCAATCGCTTTCTCCGATGATGGACGACCTGTAATGAACGCTCAGATTATGCGTCGTGCCATGGAATATTCCATCATATTTTCTGTGCCTATTATCAGCCACTGCGAAGATCTTAATCTGTCAGCTGGCGGAGTGATGAACGAAGGGGCTGTATCTCTCAGGTTGGGACTTCGAGGAATTCCAAGAATTGCAGAAGATGTGATGGTTCTTCGAGACATAGAGATCGCTCGCTGGACTGGAGCAAAACTTCATGTGGCACACGTGAGCACCAAGGGGTCTGTGGAAATAATAAGGCGGGCTAAAAAAGATGGTCTTCCGGTCACGGCAGAAACAGCTCCTCATTATTTCACTCTTACCGAAGAAGCTGTTCAGAGCTTTGATGCGGTCTTTAAAGTGAATCCACCACTTCGCACTCAGGAAGATGTTGAAGCTGTGATTGAAGGACTCTCCGATGGAACCATTGACGCTATCGCCACAGATCACGCTCCTCATAGCGTTTTGGAAAAGGATGTTGAATTTGATTCTGCTTCCTTCGGCATGATTGGTCTGGAGACGGCTCTTCCATTGGTTCTTCAACTTGTAAAGAAAGGTGCACTTTCTCCACTTAAAGCCGTTGCCGCTCTCTCCACAAATCCTGCCAGAATTCTGGGACTGCCTTACGGTTCCATCGTGCCTGGTAAACCAGCATTTCTTACTCTCATTGATCCCAATTATGAATGGATTGTGAAATCTGAAGACTTCTATTCTCTTTCACGAAATTGTCCCTTTGAAGGCTGGAAAGTTCAGGGCAGAGCTGAAATGACCGTTGTGGACGGTAAGATGGTTTTTGTTAGGACTGATGGAGTCTGTGCGTCTCTGGTGGGGAAGGATCATGCGTTCCGTGCCTAAGATCCTGGTTGTGGATGATGAGGAAGGTATGCGAGATTTTCTCGAGCTTATGCTGATCAGGAAGGGATATGAGACCGTAGTGGTTTCAAATGGTAAGGATGCTATAGAAAAACTTCGCGAAGAGAATTTCGATATTGTCATTGCTGACATTAGAATGGAGCCTGTGAGCGGAATAGATGTGCTGAGGGAAGCAAAAAAAGTGGATCCAGCCACTGTTGTTATAATGATTTCTGCTTATGCAAGCCCTGAAACTGCTGTGGCGGCAATGCAGGAGGGAGCATACGACTATCTTCCCAAACCTTTCGATATAAACGAAATGTATCGTATCCTTGATGAAGCCTGGGAAAAGAAACAATCATATCACGGTTCGAAAACTGTCTCTACTCCTACTATGGCTGGGAAAGAAACAAAGGGCGAAATTCCCGTTCACTTTGGACTTCTTGTCGGTGAAACTCCTGAGATGCTTCGATTGTATAGTCTTATTGAAAAAGTGGCCATGGTTGACAGTAATGTGCTTATTACGGGTGAAAGCGGGACAGGAAAAGAACTTGTTGCCAGGGCTATTCACAATCTTAGCAAACGCAAAGATAATCCTTTTGTGACGGTCAATTGTGGAGGAGTTCCTGAATCGCTTATCGAGAGCGAGCTCTTTGGCTACAGAAAGGGAGCTTTCACAGGGGCACTGCATGATCGTAAGGGACTTGTGGAAGCGGCTCAGGGAGGAACTCTTTTCCTCGACGAAATTGGAGAATTATCCCCCGCATTACAGATTCGGCTTCTCAGGCTGACCCAAGAAAAAACTATCCGTCGTCTTGGCGACAATGAAGATCGCCCTGTTGATGTGAGGATTATATCTGCCACTCACAGGAATCTTGAAGAAATGGTCGCCAACGGAACATTTCGGGAAGATCTTTATTATCGTCTTAACGTTATTCCTATAAGAGTGCCACCTCTTAGGGAAAGACGGGATGACATCCCTCTTCTGGCTCAGTATTTTCTCAAGCGTTACAGTGAGAAATTGGGGAAAAATATTCAGCGCATTTCTTCTTATGCGATGGATATTTTGAAATCCTATGACTTTCCGGGGAATGTGAGAGAGCTGGAAAACATAATCGAAAGAGGAGTGGCTTTAGAGCAAACATGCATAATCCTTCCGGAGAGTCTTACAATTGCTGGTCGGAGGGGCATATCACAGGCTTCTCTTACAGCCACAAATGCTGTCGAAGATTTTTTTAACGATCTTCCCAACATCCCACCGGAAGGCATTGATCTTGACAGATTGCTTGAAAAAGTAGAAAAACACTACCTCACCCAGGCTCTTGTTTATTCAGGTGGGCGCAAACATAAAGCGGCAGAACTTCTTAAAATAAGTTTTCGTTCTTTACGATACAGGCTTGCTAAATATGGCATGGAAACAGACCACCAGGCCTGGGGTAGGTCTTCTACAGATGACCCCCCTTGTCATGCCGAACGTAGTGAGGCATCCCCAGGAGGAGGGCAGGAGATCCCTCGCTATCGCTCGGGATGACAAAAGAGGGAGCTCGAGGTGACAAAAACCTGTCATGGCAGACAGGCAATTTATAGGAGGAGGATTCAAATATGTCGCCGATAAAAGATGAGAGTGACTTTGAAGATATGATGGACGATCTTGAATTGGTGCCTGATGAAGATGAAGAGGAAGAAGAGGAGGAAGTTTCGGATATAGAGTTGGCTTATGACGAAGGTGAAGAGCTTATCATAAGCGACGAAATAGAGCCGGAAGAAACTCTACCCTCAGTTTTGTTTGCAGGGATCTCAAGACCAAAAACGGATGAAGAATGGTTTGCTTTGCTCCAGAACGCCCAAGCTGAAGGGATTCCTGTTTACTCCATTTCGGAAACTTATCAGGAAGGTAACCTTATCAGGCATCCACTTTTCGGTTTGGGAGTGGTTACGAAGGTCAGAACCAACCGAAAGATGGAGGTCATTTTCAAGGATTCTGAAGGCAATATGGTAAAAAAGCTCATGGCGATGAATATAACGCCTGAACAGGTTAGCTGAGAATGAACAGAGGATGCCTGGCTCACTCCAAGCAGAAGGCCGAGTTCGGTCATCTGGAAGCCGTTGGGCAAATGATTGGCATTCAACACAGAGGGCACAGGGTTCACAGAGTGAGCCTCTATTTCCTCTCTTAAGCCAGAGAAAGGGGCTATGACGCGGTTTGAGTGGGTTATGAGACAAAGTGATGAAAATGGCGATGGGGATAATGGACAGAAATGTCCTGTTCCATCAACTTATGAGGAAGTACTGGAGTTACTCGCCACTCAACGCGGAATAGACCTTGATCTTCTCGAAGACCCATCTCTTGCGAAACTTGAATCTTACCTTTCGATGAGAAATTTCGAAGAAGGTGCCAAGCTGATAGCAGACCATCTTTCGAAAAACCACAAAATAGTGATTGTTGGCGATTATGACTGCGACGGTATCACATCTATTGCTCAATGGACTTTTTTCCTTAAGGATATTGGTTATTCTAATTTTTCTGTGGCCATACCACACAGGTCGGAAGGTTACGGGTTTCCAAGGAGAGCCGTTGATGAGAATCCGGATGCGCACGTTTTCATCGTAACCGACTGTGGAACTCATGACAAAGAAGCCATTCAGGCCGCTCGGGAGAAAAGAGCGGATGTTGTGGTTATCGATCATCATAAGATCGAAGACGTTAATCGTCTTGCCCCTGCCACTCTGCTTATAAATCCTAAACATCCCCAGTGTCCCTCTTGCTTTAAAGACTTTTGTAGTTCTGGTTTAACTCTTCTCTTTCTGGCAAAACTTAGATCGTTTCTTCCAGAGGGGTTTGAAAGGCCAAAACTCGATGCTCGTTATCAAACCCTTGCGGCTCTTGGGACAATAGCAGATGTAATGCCGCTCACGGGAGCAAACCGCATTATTACCAAATGGGGTCTTCAAAGGATAAACGAAGGACGGTTTGCCCCGCTTGCAGTGCTTAGGGACCTTGCTGGTCTTAGAAACAGAAAACTTTCGGCAGGACATGTGGGATTTTATCTGGCTCCCAGACTCAACGCTCCTGGAAGAATTGCTGATCCTATGATAGCCTTTGAATTTCTTACGGCCGATGATAGTTATTCTCTTGCCAGTCTTGGACAGAAGCTGAATCATTTGAATGCTCAGAGACAGGCGGAAGAAGCGAGAGTATTTCGCAAAGTGATAGGGTATCTTGCAGACATGGAAGCCTCGCCTGCCCAGCGGGGTCGTCGTGGTATCGTATTGGCTGATAAGAGCTGGCATCCTGGTGTGGTAGGTATTGTTGCTTCGAAAGTAGTTCAGGAATATCATTACGGTCCCGTTATTATAGGCTCAATTGGAGATGATGGATTAGTGAGAGCGTCGGCAAGGAGCATCCCGGGGGTGGATATTTGTGAAGTTCTTTCGGAATGTGAGGATTGTCTTTTAAGATGGGGTGGGCATGAAGCGGCAGCGGGACTTTCTCTGGAATATTCCAGGCTGGAAGAATTTGCTGATCGTTTTGAAAAAGTTCTGGCTAGATGGCCAGATCATGTTTTTACAAGGCGGCTTGTGGTGGATTGCGAACTTCCTACACGGTTGATTTCAAAAGAGTTACTGGAAGTTCTCGAAAGACTTGAACCTTACGGGCAGGGCAATCCTACTCCTCTTTTCCTTACACGGAATCTAAAGCTTACCGATGTGAAAGTTTTCGGTAACGGACATAGACACCTAAAGCTGTTGTTTGGGTGCAGATTTCAAGGGATTATGTGGCGGGGTGGTTCTTTATTATCCTCCTGCCTTAAGCCAGGTTACCGCTGCAACGTTGTTTATCATCTTGAATGGGATTCGCAAAAAGAGCAGTGTTTAATGGTTATTAAAGACATGGAAGTTTATAGAACCTGATCCCCGCCCATAAAGCAAATATTAGAAAAAGCTAACGTCTCCGCTTCCCACACGTAAAATCTCTGGTTGATCGTTTATCAGCGAAATAACGCTGGATGGTTTTCCAGGCACTGGTCCCCCGTCTATTATGATGTCCAGCATATTTCCCAGTTTTTCCTTGATTTCCTGGGGGGTCATGAGAGTTTCGCCTGTTTCTCTATCAATGGCGGTTGTGTTGATAATGGGATGCCCGAGCTCTGCGACGATGGCTAAAGCTATAGGGCAATTGGGGACTCGAATACCAATGGTTTTGCGTTTGGAAAGCATTATCTTGGGAACCAATCTAGATGCTTCTAGAATGAATGTGTACGGACCGGGAAGGCAGCGCTTCATGACTTTATAAGCGTAGTTTGTCACCTGAGCGTATTCGCTGATGTTTTTAAGATCACTGCACACGATGCTTAGAGGTCTGTCATGGGTTTTGCCTCTTAGTTCGTATACCTTTTCAATGGCTTCTTTATTGAAGAGATCACACCCTATACCATAGAAGGTGTCCGTTGGGTAAGCGATTAGACCACCGTTGGCAAGAACTTCCACGACTTGCTTGACTTTACGAGGTTCAGGATGCTGAGGATTCATTTCAATAATCATAGGACATCCCCTTCTTTTAGATGGTTAAAGGTTTTTATTCGCCAATTGCCTACCTTGCGTAGAGGCAACCCTATGTGGTTGCCCTGCATTAGGGCAGGCCCATAGGCCTAGCCCTACTCACTATACTGTTTACTAAACAACAGAAGGTGGGAAAAGTCAATGACACAATGGGGATGTTCGAAAAACCGCCAGCACTGTTATGTCAAGTGTAGGGGCAACCCTACGTGGTTGCCCTGCATTAGGGCAGGCCCATAGGCCTGCCCCTACAGACCAAAAAATTTTTGATTTCCAGGAGTCAAAAGTGTTAATGTGCATCGCTCCTTTAGGGAGTGATTTGTTTAAAGAAGGTTCTTACGCATGTTTATTAACTGAGATTGTAAGGGAGGTAAGGCTTTGTGAAGATTCCCGTTTCTATACCTTTTGAATCCTTCAGGATAAGATTTATTGACGTGGTGGTTTTTTTATTCCTTTGTGGAGTTTTTGAACTGGTGGTGTATATTGCTTCTCAGTGGAGTCATCCGGTTGAAAGAGCTCTAGAGATTGATTTGAATCCAAAAAACATTCCCTTTTATGCCGCTCAATCCCTTGTCAGAATGGCTCTGGCTTATTTGCTTTCCCTGGTGTTTTCTATCTGGTATGGTTATACGGCGTCCAGGAGCAAAATGCATGAACGGATCATGATACCTCTTCTGGATATTCTTCAATCCATTCCTGTTCTTTCTTTCCTTCCGGCTGTTGTACTTGCCATGATCAATCTCTTTCCTGGTCAGAGAATTGGCATTGAAATGGCCTGTATCCTGTTGATTTTTACCGGGCAGGTATGGAACATGACCTTTAGTTATTACCATTCTATAAACACTATTCCTCGAGAATTTCGCGAAGTGGCTGTAGTTTTCGGATTTAACCGCTTTTCTAAATTCCTGCGCATAGATCTACCTGCCAGTGCCATAGGGCTTATATGGAACAGTATGATGTCCGTAGCTGGTGGGTGGTTTTTTCTCATGGCTTGTGAGATGTTCGTTCTTGAAGATAGGGACTTTCGCCTTCCCGGTATCGGTTCTTACATCCAGATGGCAGCTTCCCAGGGAAATATGCGCTACATTCTTTATGGCCTTGCTGCTATGGTCGCCATGATCATCGTTTTAGACGTGCTTATTTGGAGACCTCTTATTGTTTGGTCTCAGAGGTTCAGGATGGACAACATACCGCCGGAAAATGAACGTGAATCGATTGTTCTTGATTTTATTACTACCTCTGTGGTCATGCAGAAGATTGGAGACTTGATAAGTGATTGCATTGACTGGCTTGAAAAATCGACTTATAAGCTACCATCCCCGCGTTTTGGCAGGATTTTCCAATGGCTCGGCAAGTTAACCGGGGTTCTCGAGCTTATAACTATCGGCGTGGTTTTTATCTGGGCTCTTGCGAAAGTTAAGGGACTGGTTTCATCGGTAAGCTTTCAGGATATTTTGGCTATTCTCGAAGCGGCCTGTTATTCCTTTGCAAGAACTTCTGTAGCTATCCTTCTTGCTCTTTTATGGACTCTTCCGGTAGGAGTTTACATTGGGATGAATCCCAAGGCCGCTAATGTGCTCCAGGGCATTGTTCAAATAGCTGCCAGCATTCCTGCAACGGCCGTTTTTCCCATTATCATCCTGTTTCTTATAAGACTTGGTGGAGGCCTCGATATAGGGGCGATTTTCCTTATGCTTTTGGGGACTCAATGGTATCTTCTCTTTAACATAATCGCAGGTGCATCAGCTATTCCCAAGGATCTTATAGAGATAACAAAAGCCTATAACATTACCGGATGGAGAAAATGGCGGGTTTTAATTCTTCCCAGCATCTTTCCTTATTTGGTTACCGGCTTGATTACTGCTTCGGGTGGAGCCTGGAATGCAACGATTGTTAGTGAATACGTTTCCTTTGGTGGAGAAATAATGAAGACGAAAGGTCTTGGTTCTCTCATTAGTCAGTCCAGTGCGGCTGGAGATTTTGGACTCCTTTTTGTCTCTACCTGCGTTATGGCCGCTATAGTTGTGGGTATAAACAGATTGCTCTGGAAACGGCTATTTTACATTGCCAAGACCAAATATGTGCTGGAGTAACCTATGGAAAGAGAAATCATACTGGAAACAAGAAATGTAAAAAAGTCCTTTTTCGTCGGGAAGGGTCGAGAAATAGTCGTGCTTGAGGATATTAATCTGAAAGTTTACACAGGAAGCTTTGTGGCTATTTTAGGACAGTCCGGCGCAGGCAAGTCTACTCTGTTGAGAATACTTGCAAAATTGGTAGAGCCTACAGAGGGAGAAGTATTATACCGAGGAAAACCTTTGAAAGAGGCGAATGCGAAAATTGCTGTCGTGTTTCAGAGTTTTGCTCTTTTCCCGTGGTTTACCGTGCTTGAAAATGTTGAAATAGGGCTTATCAAAAGCGGACTTCCCAAAGATGAAATTCGCAAAAAGGCTCTTCAAGCGATAGATCTGGTGGGACTTGATGGTTTTGAAGATGCTTACCCAAGGGAGCTGAGCGGTGGGATGCGTCAACGTGTGGGTATAGCGAGAGCACTTGTAGTAGAGCCGGAAGTGCTTCTCATGGATGAACCTTTTTCGGCTCTTGACGTGTTGACAGCCGATAACCTTAGAAATGACCTTATAGATTTGTGGCGTGATGGTAAACTTCCTGCCAAAGCAATAGTGCTGGTAACCCATAACATTGAGGAAGCCGTGAGCATGGCGTCACGGGCGGTGGTGTTGAGCCACAATCCCGGTAGAATAAGAGCGGAAATACCTATTCAGTTGCCTTATCCTAGAGACCGCACGTCGAAGGAATTTAAATTCATTCTTGACAAAATTTATACCGTGATCACCAAGCCTGCCGAGGAAGTTCCGTTTCTACTGGAAGCTGGCAGATATCAGTTTCTACCTCACGCTAAGGTTGGGGCTATAGCAGGTCTTGTGGAGCTTGTTCATGACAAGGGTGGCCGAGTGGATGTTTATGCTTTGAGTTCAGAGCTTGCTATGGAAGTTGATGATATCTTTCCACTCATCGAAGCAGCGGTATTTCTGAACTTTGGAGAAATTCGAGAAGGTGATTTTATACTTACAGAAAAAGGGAAACAATGGGCAGAGGCTGATGCTCTAAGAAAGAAAGAGATTTTCAGAGATGCCGCACTCGAAAACATTCAGCTTATCAAGCAAATCGTGCAGGTTCTTACAACCATGTCCAAGCATAGGGTCTCGGAAGATTTCTTTATCGATATCCTGAAGAACCATTTCACCCCCGAAGAAGCCTGGAATCAGTTAGAAACGGCCATTGACTGGGGGCGGTATGCAGAGCTTTTTGCCTATGATTACGATTCTGGCGAACTTTACCTTGAAGAACCGGAAACCCAGTCTTAGAATTATAGACGGCGACCGGCCGGTCGCCTCTACATAATCACAGGATGTCACCCGAACGAAGGGAGGGGCCTCTTCATGGGGGTGCCTCGCTGATGCTCGGTATGACAAGCTGTGAGTTCACCCATAATTGGGGGCAAGGAGGGATAGAAATGAAGAAAACAAGTTGGCTCTGGATTGTAGCTTTGCTGGCTCTTACCGCTTGTGCTCCTTCTATTTTTAGCCAGTATGCTACTCAAATTAAAGAACCCATAAGCCTTACCCAGGCTAAGATGAATCCTACTCGCTATAAAGGGGAGATGGTTATATGGGGAGGGCAAATAGTTCGAGTTTCTAATCGGCAGGACGGAACCTATTTTGAAATTCTTCAGTTTCCTCTTTCTTATGATGCCAAACCCAAAGTGGCTGACCAGTCTGAAGGGCGCTTTGTAGCTGTGTATCCTGGTTTTCTCGATCCTGCTATCTATCGTGAAAATCGTTTGGTTACCGTTGCTGGCCGCATTCAGGGTCTAGAAGTGATCACCATAGGGGAAACAAAGCATTCTGTGCCGATGATAAAAGCTGAAAAGGTTCATCTGTGGGAAGAAGAAAGAGTTGTCCTGTCTCCGTGGTATGAATCCTGTAATGACGTAGTGTGTTTCCACACCTCTTACTGGTTTAGATGGCATCATTGCTGTTGGTAAGAATTGGTAGCAGTATATGACTCAGGATTGATGTAATGTAGGGACGACTGGTTGGTCGCCCCTACTATTCCCCATTTCTGCCATCCCTCTCTTTGGGCTTCGAAATAGAAGAAAAATATCCAAGAATCATTCTACACGCTTGAGAATCTTAAAGAATGAAAGTCTTAACCTCCTTACAGATAGTTGCTAATTCTGTTTAGCCAGTCTTGAAGAATATTACAACCTGAGCAATTTGTTTTTCCTCTAGGAGGGGTGTCAGAGGATAGCACTTCAAAAAGGTTTTTGCACAGATCTTCTACCCATTCAGGAGCCATAAGTTTTATTGGAACAATGGTGGGATTAAAGCCGAAAAATAAGTGGTCTTTCGTTCGGTGTAGGATGTCCTCATCGTCAAGGTTCTTATAGTCTGGGGCAAGATATACTAAGGCTAAACCTAATATGGGTTTATTAAATTGTTTGTTAGCCAAGTAGGCATAAGCATTAAGTTGAGCAGAATAGAGAGGTCTCAATTTTTCTTGAGTATCTGTTAAAGCGGCAGTTTTATAATCAATGATAAACCAAGAGCCATCAGGAAACTCAATAATTTCGTCCGCGGTTCCATTAAGAAGGCATGAACTATCAAAAAGAGGAACCTGCCACCTAGTTGGTCCTCTCAATCTAATATTTTCAAAATCAAAGTGAGGGTAAAAGTTCTTCAATTGATTTAGGATCCAAGTAGGTAGCAGGTTTAGTTTCTGCACATGCCATCTTACAACGTCCTTTACGTATTTATCAGTTATACTGACGATGCCTGACATGGGAGATCTGAAGGGATGGTTGTCTACAAGTGGAAACTTTTTAGTAAACCAAAAACACCTTGGGCAGAATTCTTCGAGGAGAGGCTTTCCAATCTCACTGGAGCTTAAAGTTACTTGATAAGGTTTGTTTTTAGCCATTTCACACCCCCTGAGAGCTTTAAAATCCCTTGCTAGTTACTAGGCAAAGCTTGCAAAGCCTATTTCATAGAGCTGTTTAAGCATTGTAGGCACCTTTTTAGCAGTTCGTGGGTATTTGAATTTTTCTACAACTGCTACTTGGTTTGTTGGTTGAGATTGCGGATTACTTTCTTGGAATGAACCGTCTGATTTTTGATTTAATTGAAATTCTTGCATTAAGTGCGTTAAATCAGCAATGCTGATTCAGGCGAATTCTTAAAAGCCTATCAAGTTCATCCGCAGATATGTAAGGCTTTCCTAAGGCAGTAACCTCTTCAGCCGTTTCTTTAATTTTAAAATCTTCAAGGTTAAGCTTAGTCATCATTAGCTCCGACAAAGCCTAATTTTTCTTCCTTTTTGACCTCCTGCTTAAAAGATACCTGAAGTTTGTCTATTAAAGCTAATACCGTCTCAGGTTCGTATCTGGTTTCATCGTACCTTGGCTTAAGTAAATGCTTAACTAAGGTCACAATAAAAGCCCCAGTTACTTTAAGATTAGATAACTTTCTCCTTATCTTTTCATCTTTAAAGACCTCATGCAGGCGTTCCTCCTTTGATTCTCTTAAAACAAGTTTAGGATAAAATTCCGGGTCAAGTTCGCTAAATTCTATGATAAGGTCAAACCTGCCTGGTCTTCTCAAAGCAAAATCAACTAATTTTCTGTCGTTTGTAGTAGCAATTAAATAATGATCGTCATTCTCAACAAAACCATCTAACGCCTGAAGTGCAATTGAAAGATCTCTCGCTTTAAACGGATTTTCTCTTGATCCAACCAGGAGGTCAATGTCATCTATGCATAGTAAAACCGGGCTAAATATTTCTGCGTGTTCAAAGACATAATTTAAAGGAACGCCACAGCCTGCGTCCACTTCTATTACAGTAATTCCGTTGGATTTTAGACACTCAGCTATGATAGCTTTCACTGTATCTGTCTTTCCTGTGCCAGGTTCACCCACAAAAAAGTATCTAAGCCCTTGATTTTTTCTCTTCACTGCTTCAACAAAATCCTCAAAGTCTGATTTGTCTTTTAAATAAATGTCATCAAGGGTGAGATTAGGAGGGGGTAAAACTTTAAATTTGACTCCTTCAATATTGTCAGTAGGCCTGGAAAATTTCAGGAATTTTCCAAAGTAGCCTGAATTCCTTATAGCAAGCTTTATTAACAGATTGGTTAGCTCAATTGAGTATAATTCCTCTGGGTCTTCACCTACCACGAAAATAACGTAAATGGTCGAGCCCATATCTTTTATAGTAGAAAAGGAGATGTAGTATTTTTTGTGCTTATACGTAAGAATAGCGAAAAAGGACTGCTCGGCAGAAGCAAAATTATCGAAGGGGTCAAACCCTACGATCATAGGTAAGTTAAGAAATCCGGGGCTAACATAAGAGAATACATCCTCAACAGCAAACGGTAATGCATCAGCTGGAGGACTAACCTCATCACCCATGTAGAACTTGAGCAAGTACGATTTAACAGCCTGAAAAATTTCGTAAGGAACTTGTCGATAATAAGCAGCAACGCCAAACCCTTGTTTCACCTCTTCCAACCTTTCTTTAGTCCTTCTTATTCTTCTCATAAACGCACCTCCCCATTATTTGTTTTTTGAACAACCATCATTTATTTTTTGAACAAATAATCTCAGTCGATTAAAGAGGAGTTGTGCCGGTTACAAGGAAAGAGAGGATTGGCTTAAAGGAGGGGAAAAACCTTTTTCGGTAAGCCCTGGATTTTCCATTTCTGACATTCTAACAAAACCTCTAATTAGGTTAATTAACTTCTACTACGCCATTACAATTTTTTCAGCTGCAATTATACAAAAAATAACGAATTTATCAAGTCGGAAATTTGCTTATTTTTCATTAAATATAAATGATATCTTCTCATACGCTGGATTATTTGAATATTAAATAATCTTTCGTGCAATTCCTGTTAAAATCGCCCTTAAAATACAAAATTTAACTCACCGCTGTCCGTTACCTGAGGCAATGGTCGAAGGGAGGTTAGAGCCCCTCGCTATCGTTCGGGAAGACAGATAGGGGAAAGCTTAACCGAGGGAGCACTTGCTTTGCTTGGGATTACAATGCTGGCGATCTTCGAACACCCTTATGCCGTTTGACTTTTTAGGATTAGTAAGATATGGCTAAACCGAGAAACCGCATTGTGGAAGCTGGGAGCAAAGCGAATATTAGGAAGACGACCATTGAACTTGCCGAGGAACAGTGTTTTTTTGAAGGAACCCCTTACCCGGGACCTGGTTGAGAAAGACCGCCAGGAGTAAAAGAAAGGGAAGAAAAAGCGAGAGGTTAATCATGTCTCCAAGGAAGAAACAGGTGGGAAGTGAAGCTAACGGTGTTAAAGATTTTCGTCATGATTCTGCAAGGCGAAAGAACAACCCGCCCGCCGGACTCGCACCCATCTACGAGGTTCGTGAGCGGCAAACCAGGCGGTATGCCTATGACCCTCACCTGGATCCACAGCTTGTCTGGGCTGGCAAAGCGGAGCACACCTCCTTCGATGTGGATGTAGTTCCGCTCCACATCCACGAGCGCATTTCCACTCGTGCCATCCTGAAGGCTGTGCGTCGCCCGCAAATGGTACAGCAACGCATTATGTTTGGCGAGACGCCGCTACCTGCGGATAAACAGATAGAGTTTTACCAACACGAGGTTGGATGGGCCAACCGCCTGATCCTGGGCGACTCGCTCCTGGTGATGAACTCGCTCCTGGTAAAAGAGGGCATGGCGGGCAAGGTGCAGATGATCTACATCGACCCGCCTTACGGCATCAAATACGCCTCCAATTTCCAGCCGTGCATGACCGCCGGGACGTGAAGGACAAAGACGAAGACCTTACCCACGAGCCAGAGCAGATCAAAGCCTACCGAGACACCTGGACGCTGGGCATTCACTCCTACCTTACCTACCTGCGCGACCGCCTGCTTCTGGCCCGGGAACTCCTCACCGAGAGCGGCTCGATTTTCGTCCAGATCAACGACGAGAACCTCCACCTGGTGCGGTGTCTGCTGGATGAGGTGTTTGGGAGGGAGAATTTTGTAGCGGTGATAGCTTTTCGTAAGAAGACGATGCCTTTAGGTACCAAAACTATCGAGCAGATGGACGACTTCCTGCTGTGGTATGCCAAGAATAAAGATCAATTGAAGTACCGGCAGCTATTCATACCTCAATTGACAGAAGGCAACCCGCTTTACAAGTTCTGGGAGGATAGCAGGTACTCTCGTTTTCAAATGTTCCTCGAACAAATCAGAAACTATCACTTACTTCCAAGAAGTGCGCGTCCGTTCAGGCTCAAGTCACTAATGCCTTCCGGTATGAATCGAAGTGGTTTCTTCCCGTTTATCTTCCAGGGCAAAGAGGTGAAACCGCCCAGGAACGGATGGGCTACAGACAGAGAGGGTATGCAACGTCTATTCCACTCTGAGAGGTTAGAGCTTAGCGGTGACACGCTAAACTATGTGTTGTTTGGAGATGATTATCCCGTAACGGCCATTACAGCACCCTGGCAGGATACTACTGGACCTTCCGAAAGAATCTTTGCTGTACAAACTGGTGAGAAAGTCATCGAGCGTTGCATCCTGATGACCACCGACCCCGGCGACCTGGTCTTCGATCCTACCTGCGGCTCCGGCACCACGGCCTACTGCGCAGAGAAGTGGGGACGGCGGTGGATTACCTGCGACACGAGCCGGGTGGCCCTGGCCATCGCCCGCCAGCGGCTGATGACGGCAAAGTTCGATTACTACGAACTAAAAGACCCCGAACGCGGGCCTGCCAGCGGCTTCAATTACAAGACCGTGCCTCACATCACGCTGGAGAGTATTGCCAAGAATACCGAAATCGATGCCATCGCCGCCAAATACCAGCCGCAGATTGACCAGGCGCTGGCCGACCTGAACCGGGCGCTCAAAGGCAAGCCCATAAAAATCACCGTATCGGAAGGTGGCAGAGCCGGGCAGGTTGTGGATTTCTCTGCCCCCGACACCAAGACAGTGACTCTTCCCACCGGGCAGGTTGTGAAAGTAAATGAGCTTCTGGAATAGGAAGTGCCACGGGAGGTGCCGCATCCCGTCTGGCCTGAGGAAGCAAAGAAAGCGTACTGGCGCCTCCATGCGCTGAAGAAAAATCCGTTTCCCGTAGGGGCAGGCCTCCGTGCCTGCCCTGATGCAGGGCAACCACAGGGTGTTGCCCCTACAAATGTTTACACCGCACAAGAAGAAACCGAACGCCTCCTGGAGACAATCTATCGTCTGACCGGTCATCGCTGGGAAGACCTTGGTCAGGTGCCTGATCCGATCCCACCGGAGAACTGGCCTGATACGGCAAAAGATGCTCTACGTCGCTTCTGGGAGCTCAAGCGCCAGAAACGCAAAGAAATCGACGAGAGCATACAGCGTAACGCTCCACAGGAGACGCTTTACGATAAACCGCTGGTCAAGCGCGGGGTGGTGCGGGTTTCAGGTCCCTTCACCGTGGAAGCAATTCCAGTGCCGGCGGTGGAAGACCCCACGCAAGCACCAATCCCGCAGTTTGAAGATTCCGTAGGGGTAGACCCCCGTGTCTACCCAGGGCAACCACAGGGGGTTGCCCCTACGGCCGAACCAGGGCGCATTAGCGACCGCGGAGGCGACTATCTTACCGCGATGATCAACCTCCTCAAACAGCAGGGCGGGGTTCTGTTTCCCGGTGGTAAAAAGCTCGAACTAACCAACTTACGCCAGCTCAACCTGGGCTATCTCCATGCCGAAGCTGAAGCTCGGCAGAATGGGAATGTGCTGCGCGTCGCCATTAGCTTCGGTCCCCAGCATGGGCCAGTGATTGCTTGCCAGGTACAGGAAGCAATCCCGACCGCTAAAATGAATGGCTACCAGGTGCTGATTTTCGCCGGTTTCGCCTTCGATCCAGAGGCACAGGCTCTCGTCCAAAAAGCTCCCGTCGCGGGACTCCAGGTACACTTCGCCAATGTCGCCCCGGATGTGCTGGTAGGAGACCTGCTCAAGACCACACGCGCCAGCCAGATCTTCACCGTCTTCGGTCAGCCCGATGTGAGCGTTGAAAAGCAAAAGGATGGCACGTATCGCGTGGAACTGCTCGGCGTGGATATTTACGATCCGCAGACAGGCGAAGTTCACAGCACAAGTGGAAAAAATGTGGCGGCCTGGTTCCTGGATACGGACTATGACGGCATGACCTTCCACATCTGCCAGGCCTTTTTCCCCGGCGACCCCGACGCCTGGAAGAAACTCAAGCTTGCCCTGAAAGCCCAGATTGATCGCGACATCTTCAACCAGATGCGCGGCACGGTGTCGTTTCCGTTCAAGCCCGGCGAGCACC
>Ga0272449_1000217_pt1 | contig 73383 bp, 72 predicted proteins | sample YNPCB0241_FD_198679 | JGI IMG/M metagenome (GOLD analysis project Ga0272449, IMG submission 198679) | Hot spring sediment microbial communities from Yellowstone National Park, WY, United States - YNP-CB-024-1 | ecosystem: Environmental > Aquatic > Thermal springs > Hot (42-90C) > Sediment...
TTATATCTTTCTTCCTCAATTTCTTTTATTTGGAAACCTTCTTTTAAAAGACCAAATTTTTCAAAGAGTGTTTCAATAATCCCTTTACCTTCATAAAATAAATCTTTGCTTTTATTTTTCTCTTTTTCGGCAAGAATCCCGGAAAACATTTCTTTTTCAACAATAAGCTTTTTCTCAAAATAATAAATTTTTCCAATTTCAAAAAGCCTTACTTTATCAAAAAATCTAAAATTATCTCTAACATTTTTCAAAAAATTAAATAGCAATGTTGGCCTTAAGTAGTAAAAATTTTCACTAATAGGGTTTTTTAAAGAAATAAGGCTTTTAGTCTCATCTTTAAAAAATATTCCTTCTTCTTTGCTGATGAAAGAATAGTTATAAACTTCTTCCAGATTAAATCCTTTTAGCCAACTTCTTAAATCGTTTTTTAATATCCAATTTTCATTTTCTTCTGGTAATTTTAAAATTTCCTCTGGCGGGCAAGAAGGAAAATTATTAAAACCTTTAATTCTCGCTATTTCTCCAATAATTTCTTCAGGATAATTAAATTCTCTGAATGTATTCGGAGAAACCAAAAGATAATTTTCTGTTTTTTTAAGAATTTGAAAGTCTAAATTTTCTAAAATTTTTAATACTTCTTTTTTATTTAAATTTACTCCTAGAAATTTATTAATTTTTTGCCATTCTAAAATTATTAATGTTTTCTCTTTTTTCGCGTCTTTTTTTAAAACATCAATCTTACCTTTTAAAATTTCTCCGCCGGCTAATTCTTGGATTAAATTAGCTAGAACATCAATAGCATAATCTGATAATTCTAATGGTAAATTATGCTCAAATCGATAGGAGGCATCTGTTTTTAAAGAAATTAGTCGGCTAGCTTTTCTAATAGCTGATCCTTTAAAATGAGCACTTTCTAAAATAATATTTTTTGTGTTTTTATCCACCTCTGCCTTTTTCCCACCTTTAATTCCAGCAATAGCTAAAGCATCTTTTAGCGAAGAAATTACCATTACTTCTTCATTTAAAAGATAATCTTTTCCCTCTAAAGTAGTAATTTTTTCGTTATTTTCAGCTTGCCTAATAATAATCTCTTTCTTTTTGTTCTTACCTTCTATTTTATCGAAATCAAAAACATGAAGCGGTTGTCCTGTTAAAAGCATTACATAATTAGAAGCATCAACAATGTTATTGATTGGTCTTAAACCACAATCTTTCAATCTTTCTTTAAGCCATTTAGGAGATTCTTTTACTTTTACATTAAAAATAACCCGCGAAACATAACGATTGCAATTTTTTGTTTGGATCTTTATATTTAAATAATCTTTTGTTTTTGTTTTTACTTCTTTTACTTTAACCGCAGGCCAACTAAATTTTTTCCCTTTTAATAAAGCAATTTCTTTTGCTAAACCTAAATGGGAACTACAATCTCCTATTCTATCAGGCAGAAGCTCTATCTCCAAAATTAAACGAGTGCCTCTTTTTAATAAGGTAGTCTCTGCCAAATTCAAAGTTAAAATTTCCTGAATTTCTTTAGGATTTAAATCAAATTTTAAAAATGATTTTAGCCATTCAAAAGAAAATTTCATATTTTAGAATTGTTTTAAAAAGCGCAAATCAGAAGAGAAAAATAATCTAATATCATTAATGTTATATTTTATCATCGCCAATCTTTCTACTCCTAAACCAAAAGCAAAACCTTGCCATCTATTTTTTTCATAATTAACCTTTTCAAATAATTCCGGATGAACCATCCCCGCCCCCATTATCTCCAACCATTTGTCTTTGTAAATTGATTTTGTCTTTTTGTCTTTAATTTTAATGTCTATTTCTAAGGAAGGACTAACAAAAGGAAAATAACTGTTCCGAAAACGAATCTCAATTTTTTTCTTAAAAAAAGTTTTTAAGAATTCTTCAATAATGAATTTAAAATTTGCCAAAGAAACTTTTTCCGAAACCATCAGCCCTTCAACTTGATGGAATTGAATCTCGTGAGAAACATCAGTTGCCTCATAACGGAAACAACGACCAGGGGCAATTATTCTAAAGGGGGGCTGATGTGTTTCCATAAAACGAATTTGAAAAGGCGAGGTATGAGTTTTTAATAATAATCTTTCCTTAGAATTATCAGTCTGAATCCAAAAAGTATCCCACATATCTCTTGCTGGATGATCTTTCGGAATTCTCAAGGCATCAAAATTATAATATTCTGTCTCAATATCCGGTCCTTCAACAATTTGAAAACCCAATTTTTCAAAAATATCAACTATTTCATTAAAAACTAAAGTTAAAGGGTGGAGATGGGTCAAAGGTATTTTTTTCCCTGGTTGAGTAATATCAAAAAAATCATCAAAAGAAAATGAGGTTTGTTTAAGCTGAACCTCCTTTTCTTTTAAAAGTTCTATCAAAGAATCTCTAATTTGATTAGCTTTTAATCCTTTCTCTTTTCTCTCTGAAAGAGGAAGATTTTTCAAGCTTTTAAAAAATAAAGAAAGGCCACTTTTCCGACCTAAATATTTTATTTTCCAATTTTCTAGTTCCTTTAAATTGCTAATTTTTTTAATTTCCTGTTTAGCTAAATTTAAAATTTGCTCTAAATCAATTACCATCAATTTTTAAAAAGTATCTTTATTTTACTAAAAAAAACCTTTTTTTGCAAGAAAAATTTTATAGACAAAAAAACAATTTTTTAGTAAAATTAAAACACAAATTAAAAAATCACAAATTAAAAAATGGCTGGCCATTCAAAGTGGGCAAAAGTTAAATATCAAAAAGCAGTTAAAGACCCTAAAAAAAGCAAAGCCTTCGCAAAGGTGGTTAATTTAATTGTTGTTGCCACTAGACAAGGGGGAAAGGATATCAATTCTAACCCAAAGTTAAGATTGGCTATTGAAAAAGCTAAAGAAATTGGAATGCCAAAAGAAAATATAGAAAGAGCCATTCAAAGAGGAGCTGGAGAGATAGAAGGTGAAAATTTAGAAGAATTATTAATTGGCGCCTATGGACCCGGAGGAGTAGCTTTATTAATTCAAGCTATTACTAATAATAAAAATAGAACTATCGGTGAAATCCGACATATTTTAACAGAACACGGAGGAAAAATGGCAGAAACTGAAAGCGTTAAATGGTTATTTAAAGAAGTTGGGGAAATTACTATCCCTAAAACATATAAAAGTGAAGATTTAATGTTAAAATTAATTGAAATGGGAGTTTTAGATATTAAAGAAACAGATTTAGAACTAAATCTTTATAGTGAAATCCCTGATTTAAACAAAATAAAACAATTTCTTATCTCAGAGATGAAAATTCCTGAAGCAGAAGTTAAGGAATCCCTAGAATTTCTTCCAACCCAAACCATTAAATGCGAAGATGCTAATTTAAAAGAACAATTAGAAAAACTTTTTGAAGTCTTAGATGAACAAGATGATGTTGAAGAAATATATTCTAATTTAAAAGAATAAAAGACTTATGATTATTTTAGGTATCGATCCAGGAACTTCTCGATTAGGATGGGCAATTTTAAAAAGTAAAAAAGAAGAAATTATTCCAATCAATTATGGTTGTTTTGAATTTGAAGGACAAAATAACGAAAAACTTTTAAAAATATTTAAAAAAATTGAACAATTAATTAAATCGTATCACCCAAATATAATTGCAATTGAAAAAATATTTTTCTTTAAAAATGCTAAAACAGCAATGAGTATTTCAGAAGCAAAAGGTGTTATTCTTCTGGTTGCCCAAAAAAACAAAATTAAAACTATTGAACTTACTCCTTTAGAAATCAAACAATATCTAATAGGTTATGGCCGAGCTAATAAAAAGGATGTCCAAAAGATGATTCAATATTTTTTTTGTTTAGATTCTTTACCAAAACCAGATGACACTAGTGACGCTATTGCTGTTGCTTTAGCAGGTTTAAATAAATATTTAAATCATCAATGAAATTATTAATTAAAAAATTATTTTTCTCATTTTTTTTAACCTTAATTTTCCTAGTTTTAATAGGAATCTTTCTTTTTCTTTATTATTCTAAAGACTTACCTGACCCTAAAAGTTTAGATTCAAGAGTTATTCCCCAATCAACAAAAATATACGATCGAACAGGAAAAATTTTATTATATGAAATTCACTTAGGCGAAAAGAGAACTTTAGCAAAGCTAAATGATATTTCTCCGTATGTTATTAAGGCAGTTTTGGCTGCTGAAGACCATCGTTTTTTTAAACATCATGGTTTTGTTCTCCAGGGAATTTTAAGAGGATTAATTAAAAGCATTCTTAATCCTTCTCAAGTACAAGGAGGATCGACTATTACCCAACAATTAGCCAGAAATGCTTTCCTAACTTTAGATAAAACCTTAAAACGAAAAATAAAAGAAGCGATTTTAACTTTTTTAATTGAAAGAAAATATTCGAAAAATGAAATTTTAGAAATGTATTTAAATCAAATCAATTTTGGCTATAACGTCTATGGCATCGAGTCCGCTAGTCTTTTTTATTTTGATAAACCTGCCAAAGAACTTACTTTAAGCGAATCTGTTTATCTTGTTTCTTTAATAAATGCGCCTGGTTATTATTCTCCTTATGGATCTCATAAAGACGAATTAGAAAAAAGAAAAAATTGGATTTTAGAAAGAATGGCTCAACTAAAATATATTAGTCAAGAAGAAAAAGAAAAAGCTCAAAAAGAAATTGTTGTTTTTTCTCCTTTAAAGATTCGACAAAATTTTCTCGCTCCTCACTTTGTGATGTATGTAAAAGAACAATTGGCAAAAAAAATTACTGAAGAAGAACTAGCAAAAGGAGGATATACCATTATTACTACTTTAGATATGAATCTCCAAAAAATAGCTGAGGAGGTAGTCCAAAAATATGGCGATTTTAATGAAAAAAATGTCGGTTCTAAAAATATGGCTTTATTAGCTGAAGATCCAAAAACTGGTCAAATACTAGCAATGGTTGGTTCGCGAGATTATTGGAATATAGAAAAAGAAGGAAATGTTAATGTCACTTTATCAGTTAGACAGCCAGGTTCTTCTTTTAAACCAATTGTTTATGCGATGGCTTTTTTAAAAGGTTTTTATCCAGAATCAGTTGTTTTTGATGTTGCTTTAGATCAAAAAGTAGCGAATTTCTCTACTGACCCTAAAAACCCTTATTATGTTAGAAATTATGATGAAAAAACTCGTGGTCCTATCACTCTAAGACAAGCCCTTGCCCAATCTTTAAATATTCCTTCGGTCAAAGTTTTGTATTTGGCAGGTATTCAAGACACAATTCAACTGGCTAAAAAAATGGGAATTACTACTTTAAATCAACCCCCTTCTTATTATGGTTTAAGTTTAGTTTTAGGAGGCGGAGGCGTTAAATTAATAGAAATGGTTCATGCTTATAGCGTTTTTGCTAATGACGGTTTTTATCAACGACAATCTGTCATTTTAGAAATTAGAGATAGTCAAGGAAAAATAATTGAAAAATATCAAGAACAAAAAAATCGAGTCTTACCATCCCAAATTGCTAGATTAATTACTGATATTTTAAAAGACAACGAAGCAAGAGCTCCAACTTTTGGTTGGAATTCTCCTTTATATTTCCCTAATTACGAAGTCGCTGTTAAAACAGGAACTGACACTGAATACCGAGATGCTTGGACTATTGGCTATACTACCTCTTTAGTTGCTGGAGTCTGGGCAGGTAATAATGATCGTTCTCCAGTTTCTAAAACTGGAGCTCTGGCATCAATGGTTGCTGCTCCTTGTTGGCATGAATTTATGGAAAGAGCTTTTCAATATTATCCTCCTTCTTCTTTTTTAAAACCTGAGCCTTATTCTTTAGAAAATGTAAAAACTCCAATGGTTAATGGCCGTTATATTGTAGAGAAAAAATATAAAAATTCATTAACTGGCGAAATAAAAACATTTAAAGAAATACATACAATTTTATATTATCTTAATCCTAATGATCCTCAATTTTTAAATTGGGAATTACCTGTGATTTTATGGGCGCAAACCCATATTCCTAATTTTAACCAGGAATACAACCAAAATATTCCTCCGGAATACGTCCAAATCGAAGAAACTCAAAATAGTCCTGATTATATTTATTTTCCCGAAAACACTTCATTTGAAATTATCACCCCAAAAGACGGAGAAAATATTTCTGAAAATCCTTTAGTTCTAAAAATTAAAATCACAAAAGATCCCACAATAGATATTTTAAAAACTAATATTTTTCTAAACGATATTTATTTAGGAGAAATGCAAAAAGAAAATAACGAGAATATTTATTCTTTTCAAATTCCTTTGGAAAAATTATCCTTAATTAATAAAATTAAAATTCAAGTAATAGATAGCTCAAACCAAACAACTGAAAAAGAGATTTCTGTTTACAAAAATAATTAAAATTTAAAGTTGGTAAAATATCTTTTTAATTTTTATTTGAAAATTTTTTAAAAAATATTTTTTTATTTCCCTCTCTTCTGTTCTCAATTGAAAAGACAAAACTGATTTTAAACATTTAATTTTTAATTCTTGATTTTTAAAATCAATCGCTTTTACTTCTTCTGGGCTATATCTCTTTATACTCCATAAATAATAATTGATTTTATTTATTATTTCCTCTCTTTCAAATCCAAATTTTAATTTTTTCTTTTTTACCCAATTTTTTAATAAATCTGATAAGTGAGTAAAAGCCATTTTATAATTTAATCGGCATCACTACATAAAGATAATCTTTTTCTTTTTCTCCTTTGATTAAAGCTGGGTTAACTTCTTTATTAAAACCTAAAAAAACAAATTCATCTTCAATATTTTCTATTCCGTCAATTAAAAATCGATAATCAAAACTAATTGATAAATGATTTCCGGAAATTTCTTTTACTTTTAAAGATGTTTTACTTTTTCCAAAAGTTTGATCTTGAGCCATTAAAGAAATTTCTTTTTTATCAGGGTTTAAATTAATTAAAATATCATTGATTTTTCCCGCAAAAAGACCAATGATTTTGATTGCTTCTAAAATCTCTTTCTTATTTAAAATGACATAATTTTCAAAGTTGTGAGGAATAATTGATTGATAAGGAGGATATTCTCCGTTAATAATTTGAGAAATTAGCCTAGATTCTCCTAAATTAAATTGAACTTGGTTTGATTCAGGGTAAATTAAAATATTTTGATGATCAAATTCCTCCTCTGGTCCTTCTTGAATTAATCTAATTATTTCTGACCCAGCTTTAACTGGTAAAATAAATTCTATTTTATCTTCATAATTTTTTTCTAAATTAATCGTTTTTTCAGCTAACCTAAAACTATCTGTGCCAACAATTTTTAAAGTATAATTTTCTAGTAAAAAATAAATTCCGCTAATTTCTGGTCTAGAAATATTAATATTTATCGCAGGAATAACTCTTTCTAAAGCATCTTTTAAATCATTTTTATTTACCTCTATAAATTTAGATGTTTTAACTTTTGGAATAATAGGAAAATCATCTGGATTTAACAAGGAAAATTCCGCTTCATATTTTCCTCCTTTTACTATTAAGATCTGGTCTTTTTTTTCTAACACAACTTTTTCTTCAGAAAGATTGTGTAAAAAATTTGAAAAAATTTTGGCTGGGACTATTAATTTTTCCTCTTCCTTTTTATCTTCTTCATTTTTTCCAGAAAGAATAATCTCTGTTCCTATTTCTAAATCAGTAGATAAAATATGAAGTTTATTCTTTGATATTTTTAGAAGTAAATTACTTAAAATAGGTAAAGTAAAATTTTTTCCGGCTATTCTTTCGGCTAAATCAACTCCTTTTTTAAGTGTTTCTAATAATATTGTAAATTTCATATTTTTAAAATTTATTATTATTATGAAATGATTATTAGTGGAAAAGTTAATTTATTCTTTATTTACCTTAATTTTAAGATTGAATAATCAGTGAAAAAAATGTTTAAAAATGTTTTATATTTAGAGTATATTTTTGTTTGATTTTTTTAAAGTAAAAATTTTTAAAACTTTTAATCTTCTTTTTCACATTATTTTATCTTTTTTCCACAAATTTTCTACTGTTTATTATACAACAAATCCTTTAATAAAGTAATTTCTTGAGAAAAAATCGGATTTTTTTCTATTTCTTGAGTAATTTTTTGGCAGGCATAGATTACAGTTGTATGATCACGATGGCCCAATTTTTCAGCAATATTAGTAAAAGAATACTGAAGTTCTTCTCGAAGTAAATACATAATAATTTGTCTTGGTTTGACTAATTCTTTCTTTCTTGAATGAGAAAGGATTAATTTTTCATCTAAATCATAAAAAGCAGCCACCTTTTTAATAACTTCTTGGGGTGGAATATAAACATTATTTTTATTTAAAATACTACTTAAAACCTTTTTAGCTTCTTCCAAATTAAGATCTTTTTTTCTTAAATGAATTTCAGCAATAACTCTATTTAAAGCTCCTTCTAATTCTCGGACATTTTTTGAGACATTATTGGCAATGTATCTTAAAATATCTTCGCTGACTAAATTACCATTTAATTGATTTTTAGTTTTTAAAATTGCTAAACGAGTTTCAAAATCAGGATAACCTATATCAGCAATCATTCCTCCTTCGAATCGAGATCGGAGTCTTTCTTCAATTGAGGGAATAGCTTTCGGAGGACGATCAGAAGTGAAAACAATTTGTTTGTTTTTTTCATACAAGGTATTAAAAGTATAAAAAAGTTCTTCTTGAGTTTTATCTTTGCCAGTAATAAATTGGACATCGTCAATTAATAATAAATCAACTTGCCGGAATTTTTTTCGAAATTCATCGATAGTTTGTTTCCTAATAGAATTAACTAATTCTTCGGTAAATTTTTCGCAAGGAACATATCTAATCTTTAATTTTCTTTTATCTTTTAATTTATTACCTATGGCTTGTAAAAGATGGGTTTTACCTAAACCAACTCCGCCATAAATAAATAAAGGGTTATATTTTTTACCTAAATTTTCTGTTACTGCTAAAGCAGCAGCATGGGCTAATTCGTTATTAGAACCAACAACAAAAGTTTCAAAAGTATATCTTGGATTTAAATTTGTTTCCGGATCAATATTATCAATTAGATTCATTTGGTCGTTTTTTAAGAAAACGATATTCTCTTTTTGGTCTTTTTTAAGTTTTTGAACTTTAAGACCGGTATTAGAAACAATATATTTAATATTTTTAATTTCTGGGATGAATTTAGCTAAAATCTTGATTAAATTTTTATGATATTTTTCCTCTAGCCATTCTTTAACAAAATTAGAAGGAACTTTAACATAAGCAATGTTTTCTTTGACTTCTTCTAACATTGTATTCTTAAACCAAGTCAAAAAATTGGCTTTCGAAACAGTGGTTTTTAATTCTCCCAAAACATTTTCCCAAATTTCTTTTACCTCCATACCTTTACTTATAAATTATAATAAAAAAAGAAAATAATCAACAAGTTCTTAAAATTTCTTTTTAAAGAAGTTTTGTGGATAAGTTGTGTAGAATTAGTGGAATTGAAATTTTTCCTTAAAATTGATAGAATAAAACAAATTTTTAATTTAAAAATAACAAAAAATATGTCAGTTACTTACCAACCTAAAAAAAGAAAAAGAAAAAAGACCCATGGATTTTTGGCTAGAAAAAGAACTCCTGGTGGAAGAAGGGTTCTTTTAAGAAGACGAAGAAAAGGAAGAAAGAGGTTGACCCCATAATTTAATGATTCAAAAAAAATTTCGCTTAAAAGCCGAAGAGATAAAAATAGTTTTGAATAAAGGCAAGAAAATTTATAGCCCTTATTTTTCCTTATATTATTTATTGAATAATTTACCTTATTCGAGAATAGGAGTAATAATTAACCGAAAGATTTCTAAATTAGCAGTTGAAAGAAATTATATGAAAAGAATTATTAAACTTGTTTTTAGAAATTTTTTTCTGAAAGAGAAAGAAAATAAAAAAAATTTTAAAAAATTAAAAGAATATGATATAGTAATTGTAGGAAAAAAACGTTTTCTGAAAAAAGATTTTTTAAAAATCGAAAACGAATTAATAAGTCTTTTTAGAAAGGTTAATCAGTAAGGGTTAAAAATTTTATGAATATTTTATACTTTCTTTTAGCTAACTCTTTTTATCTTTTATTAATTTTATCAAAGGGAATAATTTGGCTTCCTGTTTTAATTTTTTCTATAACTATTCGTTTATTATTATGGCCTTTATACCAGAAAGCAAGCCTTAATCAAAAAAAAATTGAAATACTCCAACCAAAAATGAAAGAAATCCAACAAAAATATCACGATGATCCTTTCCAAATTAATACCAAGCTACAAGAATTATTTAAACAAGAAAAAATTAATCCTTATATTTCTTTCATTTTTATTTTTCTTCAAATTTTTCTTTTAATTATTTTTTGGAATTTTTTCCGGTTAGTAATTAATGATAATTGGACTAACTTTTTAATTTTTTCTTTTAAAAATAGTTTTCAAAGTTTTATTAATCAATATCCCTTAAATTTTTCTTTTTTTGATATTGACTTAAAGGCGCCAAATTTTTTCTTAACTTTTTGCTTGGCAATTTTTAATTTCTTTTTTGCTATTTTACAGGTTTGGTTTCAAAATCGACTTTCTCCTAAAAAATCAAAAACCAGAGTTAACACTCAATATTCCTCTGCTCTGCTTTCTTTTTTAATTTTATTGTTTTATCAAGGTATCCCTTCTATTTTAATAATTTATTGGTTTGGTTTTTCTTTAATAGGTATTATTCAAGAATTTTTGAATTATCGATTTTATTTAAATAATAACAACCTTGATAGATTAAAAGAATAATATGGAAAAAGAAGATATAATTTTTTTAAGAAATTTTTTAGAAAATTTTTTCAGTTTAGCTAATTTTAAAGATGTTACCCTTGAAATAAAAGAAAGTTCAGAAAAAGTGATTAATGTTAATATTTTTGTTGACCAAGATAAGATTATAAGTGGTTTATTAATTGGCAAAAATGGTTCTCATTTAGAAGTTTTTAGTTATTTGTTAAATTTGATTTACCAAAAGCGTTTTCCAGAAAATAAAAAAACAATTACTTTTGATGTGAATAATTATCGTTTAGTTTATGAAGAAAAATTAAGAAACTTAGCTTTAGAAATCGCTAAAAAAGTTTCGCTTTTGAAAAAACCTGTTGAACTACCACCAATGAAAGCTAAAGATAGAAGAATAATCCATTTAGCCTTAAGCCTTTTGCCTGATATTAAAACAGAAAGCGTTGGGGAAGGCAAAGAAAGACATATTGTGATAAAACCAATTGAATAATATTTTTAATATTAATGAGAAGTAGGACAGTGCCAACAAGAATTATTAGGTTGGCAAATATCAGCTAAACCAACATGAAGCCCACTCCCATATTGAGGGCATTCGTATTCGTCTAAAACTGCTAAACCTAATTCGTTGGCATCTTTAATAAATTTAGCTCTATAATCTTTATTGTCTTTAATATTAGGATTACCTAATCCCCCTCCTCCAATATCAACACAAGTTCCATTATTATGGCATTTAGATGAATGAGGGACAGTTGTTTGGCAATATCCCCCAACTACAGATAAACAAGCCTCAGTTATTTGCCAACCTTTATCAAATTTTTTAGCTAGAAGAGCAAGTTTTTCAGCCAAAGCTTTATTAATATAAGCCCCCTTTTTAAATTCACTACTTAAAGGAACATTATATTCAGTGCCAGGTCCTATTTTAACATAGGATTCAGGAGGAAAAGGAGTGACAGGACTAGTTTCTTCTGGGATGTATTCTGATACATTTTCAGGAGTTGTTTCAGAGATACCAAAAGGAGAGGATTTTAAAATATTAGGGTTAATGGTATTTAAAATGACATAAAAACTAAAGAGCAAGAAAAAACCAATTAATGCTTCTATTATTCTTTGTTGAGCTTCTTGAATTTTTTTAGGATTGCCAGCAGAAGTAGCATAAACTATACCTGCATAAATAAGAACTATAAACAAGATAAGTCCTGAGAGCGCTAATCCTAAGTCTATTATTGTTTTTGTCAGCATAAAAAAAGGATCAGTATTTTTCGTAAAATAAAAAATTTTGTCTTTTTCAAAAAGAGTAGGAAAACCAACCTCAAATTTATAAGAGCCAAAACTTGGAATTGCCGTGGATATTTGCTCTGTTTGTTGAGGTTCCCCTGCGTTTAATACCAAAGGTAAATTAGAAAAAGAAAATAAGAGAAGAAAAAATAAAAGAGAAATTGTAAAATGAGGTTTTTTAGTTTTAATATCTTTCATAATATTAATTATTGAATGGATTTAATTTTCAAAATATTAGGATTAATTGTATTTAAAATAACATAAAAACAAATAAAGATAATAAGACCAATTAAAGCATTTATTATTCTTTCTTTGGCTTCTAATTGTTTCTGGGGATTGCCACTAGAAGTAGCATAAATTACTCCACTATAAATAATAACGAAAAATAAAATTGCTCCGATAAAATTAAAAATCCAATTAATAAAACTAACTAAAAGTTTTTCTAAAGCTTTAGGCTCTTTTGAGAAATCCACAGTTTCCCCTTTTTTTGAGAAAAAAGGCAAGCCAACTTCCCAATTATAAGAACCAAGAACTGGTTGAACTATTTCTGTTTTTGGTTGATAATTTAATGGTTCAGATTTTATTTTTTTAGGTTCTCCCCCACAGACAGTTTTATCTGTTTCTCTTTCATATTCATCCATTGGATATCTCATACACTCTTTATCATCTTGACAAGGACTAGTATAGCAATAACAACGACATTTTTGAATAAACCCAATTGGTTCATCCACTTCTGAGGGATTGGTTTCTATCCTTTCATCTAATTCTTCTAAAGTTTCTAATTTGCAACAGCAATAACGATTATTATCAGGGTCATCAGGGCAGTCTCCTGTTTGTTTATCGGATTCACAAAATCGCGTTGGGCAACCTCTAGGTGAATGAGGAGATTGATTATTATTAGAAGAATCTTCTTGTGAAGAATTAGATTGGGTATAAGAAAACGGGCAAAAACCCCCAGGGCATTCTGCTTGAGTTTTTAATTTGTTAATTAAAAACAGAAAAATTACCCCAGAAATTATTATAAGAAAAAATATTTTTTTCATATTTCTTCAAATTTTTTCTTTTCTTCTTTTATAGCCAGAAGTTGGGCTGGATTAGAAGTAATAATTTGATCTTCGGCATAAGAAGCAACAATTTGAATAGCCGCATGCCTATCTTGGGCTAAAAAAAGCCCTGTGCCAATACTTGCTTGTAATAATAAAGATTTTTCTTGTTCGGTTAAGTTAAAAGCTTTTCCCAATTCTTCGATATTGGCTGGTGATTGTCTTAATAAAAGAGCCAAAGAGGAATTAGTAATGATTGGTTTTCCATAAGGAGATTTTAGAGCATCTTCAACATCTTGAGTAATAAAAGTAATTCCTAAATAATATTTTCTTGCTCTTTTAATTAATCCAAATAAGAAAGCGGCGCTTTCTTCGTGAACTAACATTTGCCAACCTTCGTCAATGGCAACAATTCTTTTCTTTAAATCTTTTTTAATTTCAGTCCAGACATAATTTAAAATAACATACATTGCTATCGGTCTTAATTCTTCTTCTAGATCTCGAATTCCAAAAACAGTTAATCGATTAGAAAGGTTAATATTAGAGGGTTGGTTTAGAAAACCAGCAAAGCTGCCTTTTGTGTATTGATAAAGTTTTGCTGCTAAGCTTTCTCCTCCTTCGATTGAGTTTAAAACATTTTCTAAATCTTCTAATAAAGGAGGATTATGTTCTTCGTTAAGATTATGAGGAAAAATATCTCTTAAAGCATATGTTTCGTTTAAAGCCCTATCCAAAATAATTTCTTCTTGAGGGGTAACTTCTTTCACTAAAAGTTTGATTAAGCCAATAAGATTTAAAATGTGAGACCTAAAAACTTCTTCGGAAGATTCGTCTTCTGTGACTTTTGGAAAATCAAAAGGATTAATGTGGTCTTCGGAAGCAACGGCTATTTTAAAGAAATTTCCTCCCAGAGATTCAGCGAAATACTGGTATTCATTTTCTGGGTCAATAATAATAATATCCGTTCCTAAAATTAAAGATCTTAAGATTTCTAATTTCACCGCATAACTTTTTCCGGCACCAGTTTGAGCAAAAACAACCATATTAGCATTCGGTAAAGAAAATCGGTCAAAAATTATTAAACTATTATTATGTTGATTAATGCCATAAAGCACTCCTCTATTATCTGAAAGGTCTAAAGAAGAAAAAGGAAATAAGGTTGAAGCTGGTTGAGAGTTCAAAGGAATATTTAAAAGCAAACGATCTAAACCTAAAGGTAAAGTTGATTCTAATCCTTCAAATTGCCGAAAAATGGCAGTTTTTGAATAGATCAATTGTTGTTCTAAAATACTCTTTATTTTCTTTTCGATTTCTTTTAATTCTTCTAAAGAATCAGCCCAAAAAGTAATATAAACGCCAGTGTCAAACATTTTCTCTGCGCCTTGCTGGATTAGGGTTCGAAGATCCTCAATGTTTTTTAAAGCAGTTTCCAAAAGAGGATTTCTAACAAGACCTCTTTCTTGTTCAAGACTAATTTGAGCTTGAACCTCGGCTGATTTTTTTCTTAAATCTCTTAAAATTTTATTGGTATCAATTGGATGAAAGAAAACAGAAATATCAAAAGCTTCATCAATATTGACAATTGAGGAGAACCAATTCATTGCTAAATAATTCGGATAAGTTAAAATAAAAATTGTTGAGCAATATTTGTCTCCTAATTTTAAAAAAGAAGGGTTAATTTGGAGCCCAGCTGGAGCAATGAAATCTTGTAAAGTAGAAACTATTTGAGAGCGAGAAAGCTCTTGAGAAATAATCTCTTTAACTGGTTTTAATTTTTTAAAAAATGGGAGTTTCATTTTAATCTATTAAAGTTTGAGGGGTGTTAATGATTTCTTTTTCAAAAGTTTCAGGATTATAAAGATTAAAAATTAAACTAATAACTTCTTTGGTGTTTAAAGGTCTTGCTTGTAAGCCAATTCTATTTAAAGTAGAAATAACAATTCCCTGACGGATAATAAGTTGTTGATAATACTGTTGAAACTCTTCTTCTTTTAAAATATTTTCTTCAGAAGAAAAAGCAGTAAGTTTCATTGAAAAAATTTCTTTAAAGGTTTTTATTATATCTGAAAAAATATTTTTAATTTCAATTTTTATTGGATCATAAGGAATGACTAAATAAAATTTTTTAGTCATTATTTTATTTTCTGAAACTAAACCGCTAATGAAATTATAGTAATCTTCTCCTTGAAGTTTTAAGAGTTCATTAGTTTCGTTTTTAATTTTTTCTTTTAAAATATTTAAATAAGAATCAACATTAATTCTTCGAGAGTGAGCTATTACCTCAATAGAAAAATCAAGATTGTTTAAAAGGGCTCGCCAACCACTTAAAATAATATTTAATTCCTCTATTGATTTTAAATCAGTGTTAATACCTGAAACTTGTAAAATTAAGCGGAGGGAGCCGTTTTTTAAAATAATCACTCCCCTTCTTATATTTTTAATAGAAATTAAATTTTGGGTAGAGAAAATTTCTTGAGCCATATAATTATTTATCTAAGTACTGAGAAATTTCTTCTAAAATCCTTAAATCTAATTCTTTTTTCTTTGGGGGAGTTTTTTGGCCTTTAGCTGTCTCTGGAATTTCTTTTTCGGAGGCAGGGCTAAAACCTATTTTTTCTTTATACCAAAGATAACTTTTGGGAACCCAGATGTGTCTTATAACATAAGGGAGTATTTTGAAAAAAGGAATGCCCTCTACTTGACCAAAGGTTATCACTAAAATTAAAGGAAAACCAATCAAAGCTAAAATTGCCCATAATTGAAAAGTTAAGACAAAATACAGGAAAATTAAAAAACCTCCGCCAGCAGTTAAAATACTTAATTGAGTAAGAGTAACAAGCCCCATAATTTTTGTTTCTTCTTTTATAAATTGAGGAACAGGAACTGGCATAATTAAAATTTACTTTTCTTTTTAAATTCTTTTATTTTCGCCCCAATAATAGAAGGGATTTCCTTCTGATTTTCTTTTTTTGGTTCATATTCTTCTTCAGGGATAAATTCTTCTGCAGATTCAATAGTAAAAGAGACCGGTTCTTTTTGTTTTTCAAAATAAGTTATTTTTGGCATTTGAGTTTCTGGTTTTTTTTCTTGTTTTTCTTGTTTTTGTTCTTGGGGATTTGTTTTGCTTACTTTTTTCATTTTTTCTAAAATTTCTGGGGAGACAGAAGTTTTCTTTTCTGTCATAATTTTTAAAAGTTTCTCTTTTATTTTTTCCTGTTCTTCCGGTGGGGTTTCGGGTAATTTTATTTTTTTTAACTCATTTGTTTTGTTTAACGGTTTTTCTATAATTATTGGTTGGGGTTCAGGGATTTTTATAGAATCAATTTCAAGGTCTTTTATTTTTTGGTTTTCCTGAGGAGAAATTTTTTCTTTTTGAGAAGGAGCTTGGCGGAGGAGAGTTTGTTCAATTTGAACTTTTATTTCTTGCTCAGAAGGGAATGAAGAAAAATTCTCTTCTTTTTTTTCTTGAGGAAGTGTTTTTTGGATCAGGGATTCTTCTGTTGGTGGTTTTATTGCTTGGCTTTTTATTTCTGAAGAAGATATTTCTTTTTTTAATTCTTCTTTTTTTGGCTCAAAAAATAAGTCAGAAGGATAATTTTCTTCTTTCTTTTCCTTGCTTTCTTCTATTGGAGTTTCTTGATTAATTTTTAAATTTTTTAAAATATCTTTTTTAAAGAAAGTTTTTAAATCTTTTTCTACAGGGGCAAAAATTTGTTTTTTGATTAAATCAGTAAGCAATTTAACTTGAGAAGATGGTAAATCTGTTTTTTCTTGAATTTCTTTTTCTAAAGAATCCATATCTTTTTCTAAAAGAAGAATTTCTTCAATAGATTCCATAATTGGTTCATAATATTTTAAATCAATGTTAGTTAAATTTAAAATATCCTCAAGAGACTGAGGGAGCTTATCAGAAGATAGTAAATCTTGAAGACTAGAAGGAAGAGTATCAAACTTTTCGAAAAATTTATTTGGGTCAATCATCATAAAAATTTAGAAGCAATTATTAAATCTTTAGGGAATGATTATTTTTGGGGAGATTGTTGTGAAGAAGATGAAGACCTAATTTGGAAAAGATTGGCTAAAAATCTATTTCTTAAGTAACCCAAGCGAGATAATTCTTGCTGGAGTTGAGTGTCATTTTGATAACCTTTAATTTCCATTAAAGCTTGTTTAAAGCTTTCTACCCAATTTCTTCTTTCTTGAGCGCTCATTTGTCTAAAGATTTCAGCTAAAGTTTCTGGATCTATTTTTCTTTGATAAATTAATTCATTTAGAGCTGGTTTAAGCTGTCCTAAATTTTGAAGGTGAAGTAATATATTATTTATATCCATTTTTCTTAAATCTTCAGGAGAAGCCTTGAGTAAAGCCTCTTGTATTTTTTGACTAATGGCCATTTGTTGAGCAGTGATTTCACTTACCTTTTGGGCATTCATAATTTTTTGAGTATCAGCTTTAAATGCTTCATCTTGAATATATTGATAGAAAAGATCTGGTCGATGTTCTTTTAAAGCTTTTTTGTTAAAAAGGGGATGTTTCCCAACTTCTTTTAAATATCCTATTAATTCGTATTCTTCGGGACCAACTTTTCCTTTTTCGAAAAGCTGAGACAAAAGAAAAGCTTTTTCGGCTTGATTAGTAACTTTTGATAAAATATATCTTTTTTTCTCGTCATCTGAAAATTTGGCAAATTTATTTTCAATTGATTTTTTCCTTTTTTCGCTTTCTTCTTCAATGGTTTCTTTGGCTATCTGTTTCATCTTAAAGCCAACATTTCTAAAGAGTTTAATAGGTGCTTTTTCTAATCTTTCAGCAACTGTTTTATAAGCTCGAGCACTCCAACCAGATCCAGCTAAAATTCTTCGAGAAGCTACCCCACCAATAAAACCAGCCAGTCCTCCAATAGCTAAAGAAACAGCATTACTAGTAGCCGAAATAATTTTATCAGATAATCCATCTGTTTGTTTGACAGCAACAAATAAACTGACTGCTAAAAACATTGTAAAAAGGATTAATTGAATCAAAGAAGCCATTATTCCTCCTTGTTCAACTGGATTTTGAGAGAAACTTTGAATAAACATCAACCCTAAATAAAGAAGAAAACCAAAAATAACTGGCATTAAGCACCATTTAATTAAATATTGCCACCATTTTCTGAAATAATTAGCTGTTGTTGGAAAAACCCAGGCTATAAAAGCTAAAGGAGCAATGGCTAAAAGAATACACAAAATAATCGCTCTTAAAATCATTATAAGAAAAGTAGCAAATAAAACTAAAATGGCAAAAAATCCGATTAAAATTAAACCTATAAAAATTAATAAGAACTTTCCAACATAACCTTGACGGGCAGCATTTGAAATAACCGTTTCTTTATTTTCGCCAGCCAATTGGCTTGCTTGTTCTAAAATGGGAGGAGATTCGGTTCCTTCTTTAAAGCCAAAACCTTCTAAAATCGCTTTTCCTAAATTTTCATTATTGCCTTTGGCTAAATTTAAAAAGTAAAAAGAAAGAAAATTACTTAAATCAATAATTGTTCCTGGAATAACTAAAGAGAAATTAACTAATAAAGCGATCACTATTAATTTCCACAAAGTATTTTTCCAGCCCCATTTTTCTAACTTTAACATTGTTGAGATAGCAATAATAATCATTCCAATAATTAAAAGAAGATTAACTAGGTCTCGGACTTGGGCCCAAACTGCTTTTACTCCCGGGTTTGTAGAGTAGCCACCATAAGTTTGAGGATTAATTGCCCATAAAATAGCTCCAATTTCTAAATTCATTACATAAGAAATAGCTGCTCCTAAACCATCGATTAAATTATACATTATTCGACAATAAAACCCAGTTATGCCTGAAAGAATACGGCATAACCATAAGTGTAAAATTCCACCTCCTTTACCAGTGCATTCATTATAATCTTCTTGGGCCATTCTCGCGCAGACATCAGCGGATTGAGTTTCAGGAGATTGGGTAGATAATTGTTGAGGGGTGAGATAATAAGCTGATGTATTTTGTGGATTATTTTCGACTGTCTCGGAAAAATTTTTTAATTTTTCAAGGACGTCTTTAATTTTTTGCATAGCTGTCTCTTTGTTGATGTCAATTACAGAGATTTCTGACTCTGACAATTTATTCAAAATGATCTCTAGATTTGTTATAAGTGATTGGAGGTTTGGAATTTGGTTTTGGGGGCAATGTTGGCAATTATTTATTATATCCTCAGCTTTGTTAATAATTAAATCTAAATTTGCGTTATTTAAAGTCTTATTTTGTATAACGCGGTTTGATTCTTCTATTGGTGTATTTAGTTCTGTATCGCAATCTTTACAAGCGTAACCTTGTTGTTGTTCAGTAGCACCTGGATTTTCCCTAGAACATTGTCCTTCAGCTTTTAGAAAAGGTAAAAAACATAAACTCAACAATAAGAAAATAAGAATTGATTTTTTGATAATATCCTTCTTTTTCATATTTTAAGAGTTTTTATTATTATACCACATATAATAATAAAGGTTTAATCAAGAATATTTATCAATTTCAGCCACTCATTTAAAGAAAAATTTTCTGCTCGGATGTTAAAAGGAAAATTATTTTTCTTTAAAAATAACAAAATTTTTTCTTTTTTTACTATTTTCTTTAAATTATTAACTAAAGTTTTTCTTGGATGAGAAAAAGCAGCTTTTACTATTTTTAAGAATTTTTTCTCAAAAAGAAAATTAGAATTATATTGATTTTTATAAGGAATTAATTTTAAAATAGCTGAATCTACTTTTGGAATAGGGGAAAAATTGCCTTTTTTGACAATTTGAACCAACTTTGGCTCAAAATAGAATTGAACTAAAACAGCCAAGAGATTAGTTTTTGGTTTTTGGGCAATAATTCTTTGAGCAACTTCTTTTTGAACCATTAAGACAACTAAAACTGGTTTCTTTTTCAATTCCATTAGTAGCCTTAAAAGATAAGAGGTTAAATAATAAGGAATATTGCCAACAATTTTATAATCTTTATTTTTAATTATTTCTTGAAACTTTTTGCTTTTTAAAAATTTTCTAATATCTTGATTAATTAAAATTAAATTAGAATAAAAAGAAAATTTTTCTTTTAAGATATTAAAAAGAAAAGGATCTTTTTCGATAGCTATTATTTTTGCCCCGCTTTGAAGTAATGGTTCGGTTAATTCTCCTTTTCCTGGCCCAATTTCAATGATGACTTCGTCTTTTTTTGGTTCAATGCTTTGAACAATTTTTTCAATAATTTTATAATTTTTAAGAAAAACTTGCCCTAATTTTACTCTTCTTGACATAAAATTTTATTTTTTCTAAAATTTTAAAAAAGATCTTAAAAAGGTCTTTTTTAAATTCTCTAATAATAAATTTATCATTTTTACTTTTAAAAAACAATTAAATAAGGTTTTCTCTAGAATTTTTTCTTTTAGAAAGGGAGTTCCGCCGGTGGGTTCCCTTTTGGCTTTTTTTGTTATTTCTTGCCTTTTAAGTAATTGCCAGATTTTCGAAAAAGCGGTCGCTTTGCCTTCAAAAGAAGAAACAACTATTATTCAAGGGAACAAAAATCATAATTTTAAAGAAGATAGTTTGACAAAAACCGCTTTTGCTTATTATGATTTACCAATTGGCGAGGAAAGAATCATAGAAGAAGATGTTAAAAGTAAATACCCCGAAGAAGAATTTTATTTAGTTATAGATCAAAGCTTTTTTGCTCAAAAAAGCCTTTTTAGTTTTTATAGTCAACCACGAAAAAACATTATTACTTATACTGTTAAAGAAGGAGATAGCCCGGCGAGGATTGCGGCTGAATTTGGCATTAGTTTAAATACTTTATTATGGGCTAATAATTTAAAACAAAATTCTATTATTAAACCTGGGCAAGAGTTGATTATTTTACCTATTACTGGTATTTATCATAAGGTTCAAAAAGGAGAAACATTAGTTTCTATTGCCAAAAAATATAGTGCTTCATTAGAAGAGATAAAAGAATTTAACGAAATAAACGAAGATAATTTAAAAGAGGGGCAAGAATTAGTTATTCCCAATGGCAAAATGCCAATTTCTTCAAAAATTACCTCAAGTGTTTCTGGTAGCTCTGGTTTAAAACCAATGACCGAAGATACTTCTTCTTGGCAGAAAATTGATGATTTCTTTTTGTATCCAACAAGCGGCGGTTATAACAAAGGCACCCTTCATTATTATAATGCTGTTGATATTATCAATTATTGTGGCTCCCCTATTTATGCTTCCGCAGATGGAATAATTTCTGAGACAAAAAGTTCTGGTTATAATTATGGTTATGGCTCTTATATTAAAATTCAGCATTTTAATGGGACAATGACTGTTTATGCTCACCTAAGCGCTGTTTTGGTTAAAGAAGGACAAAGAGTTTCTAAGGGGCAACTAATTGGAAAAATGGGAGATACTGGTAATTCTAATGGTTGTCATTTGCATTTTGAAGTTCGAGGAGCACAAAATCCTTTTATTTTAAAAAAGTAATTTAGAAATCTAAAGAAAGATTAGTTTTGTACTGTAAAGCTTCTAAAAGATGATTTTTAGAAATTTTTTCTTCTCCTTCTAAATCAGCTATAGTTCGGCTGACTTTCAAAATTTTATGGCAAGTTCTTGGGGAAAGTTGATATTTTTCAATTGCCTTTTTAAAAATTTCTTCTGTTGATAAATCTAACTGGCAGAATTCTCCAATTTCTTTAATTTTCATTTCTGAATTAGTTAAAATCTTTTTGTTTTTAAATCTTTTTCTTTGTCTTTCTCTTGCCTCTAAGACTTTTTCTTGGAGTTTTAAAGAAAGATTTTCATTATAAGAGTGATTTAAAATTTCTTCTGGTTTGAGCCGTTGAATGTTAATTATCATATCAATTCTATCTAAAAAAGGACCAGAGACTTTTTTCCGATATTTTAAAATATCATAAGGTCGACAAAGACAATTTTTCTCTGGGTCGTTAAAATATCCACAAGGACAAGGATTCATAGCAGAAATTAAGATAAATTTTGCAGGATAATTTACTCGGAAATTAGCTCGACTGATAGAAATTTCTCCTTCTTCTAAGGGTTGGCGAAGGCTTTCCAAAACATCCCTTTTAAATTCTGGCAACTCATCTAAAAATAGAACACCTCGATGAGCCAGGGTGATTTCTCCTGGTTGGGCATTAGCTCCGCCACCGATAAGAGAAACTAAAGAAGCACTATGATGAGGCGCTCGAAATGGCCTTGTTTTAATCAAAGGGTCAGAATGATCGATCATTCCTATTAAACTATAAATTTTAGTCACTTCTATTGCTTCTTCAAAGCTTAAAGGAGGTAAAAGAGAATGATAAGCTTTGGCTAATAAGCTTTTACCTGCCCCAGGGGGTCCGATAATTAATAGATTATGACCACCACTTGCTGAAACCAAGAGAGCTCTTTTAGCTTTTTCTTGGCCTTTAATTAAAGAAAAATCCAAAGAAGGTTGAATGTTAAAAGAAGAAATACTAGGCTTTTCCTCAAATGGTTTAATATTTATTTTTCCTTCAAGATAATCAATTAATTCTTTAAGGTTTTTGATTCCTATTAGCTTTATATTCTTTCTTACCCAGCTTGCTTCTTTTAAATTTTCATAAGGTAAAAATAAATATTCAAAATTATTTTCCTCAGCAAAGAGAGTGATAGAAATAATGCCGTTAATAGCTCTTAATTCGCCACTTAAAGTTAATTCGCCAACAAAAAGTTTATTTTCAACTGAAAATGGCGAGATTTGGCCAGAAGATAAAAGATAGCCAACAGCCATCGCTAAATCATAAAAAGAACCAGTTTTTTTAAAATCAGCAGGAGCTAAATTTATTATAACTTTTTTATTGGCTTTTAAAGGAGATTGAGCGCCAATATTTTTAATAGCTGAGGCAATTCTTTGTTTGGCTTCTTTAATGGCTGGATCAGGTAAACCAACAATAGAAAAATTATGCAGTCCTTCACTGACATCAACTTCTACTTCGACTAAAATATTATTTAAACCTAAAAAACCTGCTGAATAGATTTTTGAAAACATTTTAGGGGTTTCCCCCGCTGTTTCTTAGATTTTGGGAACATTTCATACATAATCTGGCTGCTGGATTAGCTTTTAATCTGGTAATTTCTATACTTTTATGACAAACTTCACACAGCCCGAATTGATTGTTTCCCATTTTCTTTAAAGCATCATTGACATCTTTTAGTCTTAATTCTAAAGAATGTTCTAAGGCCAATAAAGTTTCGTATTGTTCTACTTCCTCAGCACTTTCATCTGGAGCAGAAGACCGTTCAAGATAAGGAAAGCGAGTATCATAATCATCAGGAATTTTTTTATCCTTATCAGCAAACTTTAATAGCTCTTTTTCTAAAAGAGTTTTTTCTTCTAATAATTTTTCTTTTAATTCCTGGAGAGTTTTCTCATCCATAGTTTTTTAATCTTAAAGGTTTTTGAATTTTAAGTCAATAAGGTTTTATTTTATAATATAAAAAATAAAAAAAGTCAAGAAAGTTGATTTTTTTAGAGAAAATGTTAAAATAAAATAAATTCTTGCGGCAGTAGTTCAGTGGTAGAACGCTTCCTTGCCAAGGAAGAGGTCGCCGGTTCAAATCCGGTCTGCCGCTCTAAAAACCTAAAGACCTGAATTTTTTGAAGCCTTAAGTTGTTGGACTAGTTTTTCTATTTCTTCGGTTAAAAGAGACTTGAAGTTAGAAAAATATTGTTTTAAAAAGTTTATTTTGTCTTCTTCAGAGCCCGAGGAAATAATTTTCAAAAAAGAACCTTTTGTTTCCTCATCTAGATTATTATACATTTTGATCGTCACTTTCTCTAAAATAGCTTCATAAATTTTCAATAAAAGATTTTTAGCATCCGAAGATAAAAAATTTAAGGAGTTTTCTGACATAATTTATTTTAAAAATAAAATTCGACCTCTAAATTAAAATTTAAATTTAGTTTGAGATAATTTTTTAGCCATATTATTGGCCCACTCAATACTTTTTAAAAGGATAATGGCCGAGAGCATTAAAAAAGCCAAACACGATAAAGAAAGGCCGGCTTTTAAAAGACTTTCTTTTACTTTTTCTTTTGCTTTTTTTATTTCTTCAGTTTTTTCTTCTCCTTCTTTTTTGGAAATTTCCTGATAAAGATTTTCTATTTCTCTTTTTTGAGCATTTAATATTTCTTGAAGTTTTTCTTTGGCTTCTGGTTTTTCTAAGAGAGTTTTTAATTTAGAAGCGAATTCCGGATCACTTTCTTTTAAAATTTCAAACATTTGAACAAAAGCCTCTTCTGTTAATTTTTCTAATTCTTTTTCTTCCTCTTTTTTCTCTTTTTCAAAAGTAAATTTTTCTAAGCTCAACCCAAATTTTTGAATAACTTTTTGGGCCTCTTTCTCTTTCTCTTCTTTTTTAAGATTCATAAAATTAAAAAAATCATTTTCAACCTTTTCTTTTAACGATTTTTCTTTTAAAGTTTGATTAATCAATGGCTCTAAATTTTGATAAGGGATTCCTTTTAAATATAAAAGGCTAAAAACATTTTGATAAGCCTCTTCTTCAAAGATTAAAGAAATATTTTCTTTTTGGATTCTTTCAAGTAATTTTTTGTTTTCTTTTATTGGTTTTAAGGGGTTATTTTCTTCTAGCCATTTTTTGGTAAAATCAATTATTATTTCTTCCTTCTCTTTTTCTTTAATTTCTTTTCTTGATTCTTTATCAATCCATGGTTCTTTTAAATTCCAGCTTAAAAAGAAGGCGGTTTCGAGCGCTTTTTGGTTAAAGCGATTGGCAGTGATTAATTCTTCTGATTCTTTTAGATTTTTTGTTTTTTCTAAAGATTTTGAATCAAGATCTTTTATTTCTTTTCGCCAAAGGTTAAAAATTTCTTCAAAAACAAAGGTTTTTTTATCGACAATAAATAATTTATTTTCTAAAGATAAATCAACCGCCTTTGAGAGTAATTCTATTTTTTCTCCTTTTTTCCATTCTTTAGAATCTTCTTTTAAGGCATTAACAGTTTTTTCTAAAACTTCCTCAGAGAATTTTTTATTATCTATTTCTTTTGCTTCTTCTAAAATTTTAAGATAAAGAATCGCTCTTTCTTTTGGGCCTTCTTTTTTTTGAATCAAGACTGATTTTTCTTTTAATTGTTTTATTTTTTCTTTTCTTTCTTTTTCTAATTTTTCTTTTTCCAGGTTTTTTTCTACTTCTTTGACTTTCTTTGTTTTTTCTTTCCCCTTTTCTTCTTTAATTGATTCTTTGGCGGGTTCTTTCCCCTCGCCCTCTAAAAAATAACCAAATTCTTCTTTTAGATAAGTCATTATTTATTTATTTATTTTTTTGTTCGAATAATTTCGTCAATTAAACCGTATTTTTTGGCTTCCTCTGGTGTAAGCCAGAAATCTCGATCCGTATCTCTTTCAATCTTTGCTAAAGGTTGCCCAGTATGCTTGGAAAGAATTTGATTTAATTGTTTTTTAACCCTTAAAATTTGTTTAGCGGCAATTTCAACATCTTTTGCTTGTCCTTCTGCCCCACCCATTACTTGATGAAGCAAAATTTCTGAATTTGGCAAAGCAAATCTTTTCCCTTTGGCGCCAGCAGCCAAAAGAACCGCTGCTCCAGAAGCAGCAATTCCTAAGCAAAAAGTAGCAATATCACATTTAACATACTGCATTGTGTCATAAATTGCTAAAGTAGCTGTTACTGATCCACCGGGAGAGTTAATGTAAAAGAGGATATCTTTTTTAGGATCTTCATGCTCTAAAAATAAAATTTGAGCAATAATAGTATTAGCCACGACATCTTCTATGGGGCTTCCTAAAAAGATAATCCTTTCTTTTAGAAGCCGGGAATAAATATCATAAACTCTTTCTCCCATCGAGGTTCTTTCAATAACTGTCGGAACAAGAATAGAATTTGAGGGATAAATTGGATATTTCTTATCCATAGCCATATTTTTTGTTATAATATTATACTAAAAAAGTTTTTAAAAAACAAGTATTTATGAATTTTAAAAAAATAATTTTGTGGTATTTGTTTTTATTTTTGGTTTCTTTTTTTTGTTTTCGTTTTTTTTGGCTTTTTAATAATTTTTCGATTTATCCTTATATAATAGGTTCTCTTCCTTTGATTATTTTTATTATTTTACCTCTAAAAATTTACCCTCATTTTTTTGAAAGAGAATTCAAAAACAATTTTTTTATAGCCATTTTTTTAGGATTAATTTCTGGTCTTTTAATTGCCCTTTTTTTCCGGTTATTTTCTTCTGATTTTTATGGTTTTTTTGAAAATAATTTTCTTTTTGGCTTTTTTTATTGGCTTTTTATTTCTTTTTCTCAAGAAATGTTTTTCCGAGCCTTTTTACTCAAAGAAATAAAAAAAAGATATTCTTTATTTTTAAGCCTTGTAATTAATTCTTTTTTATTTTCTTTATGGCATTTAACTGTCCCCTTTTCTCCTGTTTGGTTGACTTTTTCTGGCCTTTTAAGAGTTTTTATTGTTAGTTTGATTTGGGGTTATCTTTATTTAAAAACAAAGAATTTATTATCTTGCTTTATTTCTCATTTTCTTGTGGGGATTCTTCTTTCTCAATTTTAGTTTTTTTAAAAATATAAAAGAGGAAAAGAGAAATAATCATTAAAATTAAACTAACAAGTTGAGCAGCGCTTAATTGAAGAAATTTGGTTTTCAAAATATATAAAGAATTTTCTCTTAGAAATTCAACCAAAAATCTTATTAGTTCATGGAAAAATAAACCAAAAGCAAAAGTTAAGCCATTTATTTTTTCTTTCTTTTGAAAATATTTTTTCAATAAAAATAAATAGATTAAAAAATAGCCAAAACTTTCATAAAGTTGAGTTGGATGACGATAGGTGTTGTCATTTAAAGCGGGGAAAATCAAAGATAAAAAAAATACAGACGGTTTTCCGTAACAGCAGCCGTTTAAAAAGCAACCAATTCTTCCAATAAAATGGCCAAAAAGAAAGCCTAACATTCCTTTATCGAGCCATTTTTTAATTTCTTCATTGTTTTTCTTTAAAAAATATTTTAGATAAATCAAAGCAGTAATTAAACCTAAAATAATTCCCCCATAAGAAGTAAATCCTCCTTTATAAAAAAGCAAAATTTCTTTTGGGTTTGGAAGATAAAAATCAAGATTTAAAAGGACATAATTTAGCCTTGCCCCAATAAAACCTCCCAGAGAAATCAATAAGATAAAAAAAATTAATTCCTTTCTGTTTGTTTCCTTTTTTGATAATAAATAAATAACTAATCCTCCTAAAAAATAAGCTAACAGCATAAAGACCCAGTAATTCTTAACTTTAATACCATTAATTTCAAAAAGAATAGGCCACATAATTAGATTTTAAAATTTTTTTATGATAAAATTATTCCATTAAAATTTAAAATTATCAATGAAAGAGTTATCGATTGTTCTTCCGGCTTTTCAAAAAGGAAGAGTTTTAGGAAAAGCTCTTAGCCTTCTTCTTGATTCTTTTAAAGAAGCGGAAATAATAGTTGTTGATGATAATAGCTCTGATAATACTTTAGAGGTGGTTAAAAACATTCAGAAAAATTTTTCAAATCTTATATATTTAAAAAATGAAAAAAATTATGGGAAAGGCTATAGTTTAAGAAAGGGAATTTTAAAATCATCGGGAAAATATATTATTTTTACTGACGCTGATTTACCATACGGCCTTGAAGGGATAGAAAAGATTTATCAAAAATTAAAAAAAGGTTCAAAAATAGTTATTGGGAAAAGAAAAAAATATTTAAATGATCCCTTTTTAAGAAGAGTTGCTCGACCAATTTTATATTTTTCTTTAAAAATTATTTTAAAATTAAAACATTTAGATACTCAATGTGGTTTAAAGGGTTTTTCCCAAGAGATAGCTCACAAAATATTTTCTTTAAGTTTTATTAATCGCTTTGCTATTGATATTGAAATTTTATATCTCGCTTCTTTATTGAAAATTCCAGTAGAAGAGATAGAAGTTGAACTAAAAAATTTTGATAAATTTTCTACTTTCCATCTGAAAAATTTTTTTGAAATGTTTTTTGATATTTTAAAAATCAAATTTCACCATTATGAAATTCAGGATATTGAATTTAGATAAAAAACTTGAGTTAATCACCACTTTTTCTATTCTTTTTCTTGTTTATTTATTTTTATTTTTAAGAATTCCTTGGAATTTAGTTTTATCACCAACAACTATTAGTGGTGGAGATACCGGCTCTCATAATTATCTTGTCTATTATTTAAAAGAAATCTTCCCCAAAATCAAATGGTGGTCAGGAGATTGGTTTGCCGGATTTCCTTTTTTATATTTTTATCCCCCTTTGCTTTATGTTTTGACTATCTTTTTAAGTTATTTTCTTCCTTTAAATATTGCTTTTAAATTAATTACTCTTTTAGGTAGTTTTCTTTTTCCAATTTCTATTTTTTTGGCTTTAAAAATTTTAAAAAGCGAATTCCCTATTCCTTTATTAGGATCAGTTTTAGCCATTGGCTATTTATTTTTAGAGCAATTTTCAATGTATGGCGGTAATTTGCCTTCAACTTTGGCTGGTGAATTTTCTTATTCTTTTTCTTTTTCTTTGTTTTTTATTTTTTGGGCTTTAATAGTCAAAGATATTTCTTCTTCTGATTTTCGGTTTAAGATTTTACCAGTTATTGTTTTATTTTTAATGGTTCTTAGCCATCCTTTTCCTGTAATAGTTTCAGTTTTATCTTCTGTTTTTTTAGTTATTTCTAAAATCAAATGGTTAATCCAAAAAGAGAAAAGAAAAGATTTTTCTTTTTTATGTTTTTATTTAATCAGAATTTTTCTTGTTGGTTTTCTTTTAACTGCCTTTTGGTCTTTGCCTTTTGTTGCTTTGTTGGGTTATACCTCTAAAATGGAATGGACAAGATTAATTCAGATTAAAGATTTATTTCCTCCTTCTCTTGTCATTTTTGAGATAATGGGAGTTTTAGGTCTTATTTTAGCTTTTTTAAAAAACAGAAAAAAAGAGAAAAAAATAATTTGCTTTCTTTATCCCTTAATCGCAGGTTTAATTTTTTATTTCCTTTTAAATCATTCTTCTGTTTGGAATACTCGTTTTCTACCTTTTGTTTTAGTTAGTCTTTTAATTTTTGGCGTTTTCTTTTTGAAAGAATTAATGAATTTCTTTCTTGCTTCTTTTTTTAAAGGGCAACCTTTTAAAGAAAAGAAAATAAAAATCTTTTTGATAATTTTTACCTTTTTATTTTCTAGTATTTATCTTTTTGTTTTCCTGCCTAAAACTATTTCTTATTTACCTTTTTGGTTTAAGTGGAATTATGAAGGCTTTGAAAATAAAAAAGGTTATTCAAACCTTCAGGCTTTAATGAAAGCTTTAAAAGAGTTACCAGAGGGACGAGTAATGTGGGAATATAGAAATGAATACGATAATCTTTTTGGCACACCGAGAGTTTTGGAAAATATTCCTCTTTGGAGCAAAAAGCCAACTTTCGAGGGGTTATTAATTGAATCAGCCATTTCTGGTTATTTCCATTTTATCAATCAAGCTGAAACCACTAAAACTCCCTCCTCAGCTATAAGTGGTATTAAATATCCACCATTTAATTTCCAGAAAGGAATAGAACATTTAAAAATTTTCGGCGCAGATTATTTTGTTGCTTATACTCCCGATATTAAAGAGTTGTCAGATAAGAATTTAGAAAAAATTAAGGAAGTTAACGATTTTAATATTTATCGAATAAAAACTGATTTAGTAGAATTAGTAAAATCTTTTGAAATACAAAGAAAAACTAAAGATTGGATAGATGAATCTATTAATTGGTATCAGACCAAAGATTTATCTGAAAAAATTATTTTTTTAAGTGAAAAAGAAGAGAAAGATTTCAAAGAAAATTTAAACCAAGATCTGGTAACATTAAAAGATAATAAAGGAATAGTTAAAGATTTTCTTTATTCAATAGAAATTCTTGAAAAAAATAAAGATTCATTAGTCTTTAAAACAAATGCCCTAGGAGTGCCTCATTTGATAAAAATTTCCTATTTTTTGGGTTGGCAAGTAAAAGGAGGAAAAGGTCCTTATTTAATTAGTCCATCATTTATAATGGTAGTTCCTTTTAATGAAAAAGTTGAATTGACTTATAATTATAATCTTTATGATAAAATTGGTTTTATTCTTTCTCTTTTTACTCTAATTTTTCTAGCATTTCAAAAACCTTTTCATTCTTTAAAACTTCTTCTGCGTAATCCCTTAAAGCCAAAGGGTTAATATTCTTTCTTTCCTCTTCGGGTAAAGAAAAATAGATTTCTTCTATTTTTTTATTTTTTTCTTCTTCTGAGATTTTTAGTTCTTCTTTTTCAAAGATTTTTTCTAAAAGAAGGCGAGCCTTGACTCTTTTTTGAGCTAATTCTTTAAAATCATTTCTTATGTCTTCTTCGGTTTTTTTAATTTGCTGCAAGTATTGATTGAAATCTAAATTAATGTCTTTTAAAGAGGCTTTTAGCTCTTCAATTATTCTTTCGATTTCAATATTAATTAAAATTTCTGGAATAATGATCTCAGTTTTTTCTACTAAACTTTCAAGTAAGAGAGCGCGAAATCTTTCTTTTTCTTTATTTTCTTTTTGAATTTTTAGACTTATTTTAATGGTTTCTTTTAAATCTTCCTGGGATCCAAAGTCTCCTAATTTTTTAAGAAAATCTTTGTCTAGAACAGGGAGTTCTTTTTCTTTTATTTCGTTTAATTTGATTTTAATTTTTAAGGTTTTATTTTTTAAATTCTCATCAGGAAAATTTTCAGGTATTTTTAATAAAAACTCTTTTTCTTGATTTTTTTTCATTCCTTCGATTTGTTCTTCAAAACCGGGTAAAAATCGGCCATAGCCAAGAATAAAAGAATAGTTCTTGTCTGCGCCATTTGGAATTAAATTTTCATTTTCAAAGATTTGATAATCAATATTAACTAAATCCCCTTTTTTAGCTTCTCGATTGACTTCTTTGAAATTGGCATAGGATTCCAAAATATAGTTAATTGCTTCTTCGATTTCTTTTTCGGTAACAGTTATTTCCTTTTTTTCTTTTTGTTTTTCCCTGGCAATGGTTTTATAATCTGGCAAATCAAAATCAGGCAGAAAACTTACTTGAATAATTACTTCTGCTTCTTGATTAGGAATAATTTTTGTTACTTCTATGTCAGGAAAACCTAAGGCTTTTAATTGGTTTTCTTTTAAAATATTTGGATAAATTTCCTCAAGAGCTTCTTTTAATGTTTTTTCATAAATCTCTAATTCGGAGAAATTTTTCTCCACTATTTCTAAAGGCGCTTTTCCTTTTCGGAATCCCTTGATTTCTAAATTTTTTTGAAGGTTTTCTAAAACTTTTTCTTTGTAAGGTAAAAGATCTTTTTGATCAAAATGAATTTTTATTTTAAGAAGGGCGTTTTCTTTTGAGATATCTATTTGCATTTGTTTTAATTTTTAATTTTAATTTTTTGGATTATCTGATTTGTTTTCTTGTTGTTTTCCTGGTTCTATTTTTTCTTCATTAGTTTCTTCTGGTTCTTCTTTTATTTCTTTATCTTTATTTTCTTCCTCTTTTGTTTCTTTGCTTTCTTCTGAGGCTTCGGCTAAACCACCTTCAATAGTTTCTTGGGGATTTAGAATAGAACGGACATCAATTCGCCAGCCAGTTAATTTGGCTGCTAAACGAACATTTTGTCCGTTTTTCCCAATGGCTAAAGAAATCTGGTCAGGTTCTAGAAAAACCCTTACCTCTCTTCTTTCAGAAATAACTTCTGCCTCCTTGACTTTAGCTGGTCCAAGAGCATAGCTAACATATTTGGTTGGTTCTTCAGAATAGGGAATAATATCAATTTTTTCTCCTTTTAATTCTTCAATAATTACAGCCACCCTTGTTCCTTTTTGACCAACACAAGCTCCGACTGGATCAACATTTTCGTTATGGGAAATAACTGCCATTTTAGTTCTTTGGCCGGGCTCTCGAGCAATGGCTTTGATTTCTACTATTCCATTGGCTATTTCTGGCACTTCCATTTCAAAAAGTTTAGAAACAAATTTTGGATGAGAGCGGGATAAATAAATAACCGGTGTTCCTTTTTTTTCTTCTATTTTAAAAAGATAAAATTTTCTTCTTTCACCTATTTTATAGTGCTCTCCCGGTATCCCTTCACTTACAGGCATTAAACCAATGGTTTTTCCTAAATCAACATAAAGATATTTTTTATCAATTCTTTGAATAACTCCGCTCACCACTTTTCCTTCTTTTTCTTTAAATTCCTGGAAAATTGATTCTCTTTCAATTTCCTTTAATTTTTGTAAAATAACCTGTTTGGCTGTTTGGGCAGCTATTCGGCTAAATTCCATCTTTGCCTCTAAAGGAATTAAAATTTCTTCTCCTGCTTTAGCTTGAGGATTAATTTTTAAAGCATCCTCCAATAGCATGTGCCTTTCCGGATTAAATTTAACTAAAATTTTATTTTCGTTTTCTATTCTTTCTGGTTCTTCTTTATTCTCTTTATCCTCTTCTTCTTTTTTAATCATTCCTTCGTCTACTACTAAAAATAATCGGTAGAAATTTGTTTCTCCTGTTTCTGGATTGATTTTACATCTAATGATTTGATTTTTAGAGCCGTACTCCTTTTTATAAGCAGCTGCTAAGGCATTTTCTAAAGCCTCGAATACTTTTTCAAAAGGAAGATCTTTTTCCTCAGCGATTTGTTTGATTAAAGGATTAATGTTTTTTAAATCTAACATATTTCTTAAGCTTATCTTTAAAAAAAGATCGCCTCCGCGATCTTAATTTGTTTATTCAATTATATTTTATTTTTTATATTTAGTCAAGCCTAACCTAAAGACCTTTTATAAAAACTACCCGCAAAAATGCGGGTAGATCCTTATTTTGAGAAAAAGTTATGTCAAAAAAGAAGAAATAAAAAAAGAGACAGCGGGGAAAAACTCAAAAAAAAGACATAACTTTCCTCTTATAAGGATAATTAAAATTACAATAATTTTATTTAAAAGTCAAGACCTAAAAAATAATTTTTCCAAAGGGCGGAGGGTGCGGGATTCGAACCCGCGGACCGCTTTTTAGGCGGTCACGGTTTAGCAAACCGTCGCTTTTGCCACTCAGCCAACCCTCCTTAATCTGTTAATGTTATTGTAATAAAAAAGAAAGAAAATAGCAAGAAATAAACCCGCCCTTTAAGGGGGCAGGTAGTTTCTCTTATAAGATTTAAAGAAAAAGACGGGAAACAGCGGGGAAAAACCATCCTTTTCTTCTCTTCTTATAAAGAGAAACTAGTTAAACTTAAAATAAAAATATTTTTTTGTCAAGTTAATTTTTTAAACTTCTTTTAAAGGTTCTATCCCCAATAAATTAAAAGAGATTTCAAAAGTAGTTATTATTTTTTTGATTAAATAAAGTCGGCTAAGTCTTTTATTTTTATCTTCTTCTTTTAAAACAGGGATTTCTTCGTAAAACCTGTTAGCTAAATCAGCCAAATCTAAAAGATAGTTTGATAAAGGATGAAAAGAATAATGATTTAAAGAATTTAAGAGGGGTTCTTGGAAATTTAAAATTTTTTTCACTAAAAGCCATTCTAAATCTTTTGTAAAAACAATTTTAAAAGATCTTTCCTTTTCTTTTTTGGCTTTCTTAAGAATTTTATTTAAGCGAGCAAAAGTATATTGAAGATAAATACTTGTTTTTCCTTTAAAATCAAGTATTTTTTCCCAGTCAAAAATAACATCATTTAATCTATTTGTTTTTAGAGTGTTAAATTTAATTAAAGAAAGAGCAATTTTTTGAGCAATCTTTTTTTGTTTTTTTTCTGGCCAATTTTGATTTTTTTCTTTAATAATCTTTAAAGATTTTAAAATTGCTTCCTCTATTAACTCATTTAAAGAAATCATTTCTCCTTCTCTAGTTGAGAATTTTTTCTTTTCTTTAGTTAAAACTAAACCAAATTTAATGTGAAGGAGTTCTGTTTTAGAATCTTTTTTAATTTTTGAAAAAATTTTAAAAAGTTGTTCAAAATGAAGACTTTGTTCGTTTCCAACAACATATAAAATTTTTTTTGGTTTATATTTTTCTACCCTATAAATTAAAGCCGAAAGATCTCGGGTTAAGTAAAGGCTTGCTTCGTCTTTTTTAAATATCAAAGCAGGAGGAAGATTGAATTCAGAAAGATCAATAATTAAAGCTCCTTCGCTTTCCTTTAAAAGCTTTTTCTTTTTAAGTAATTTTATTAATTGATTTTGTTTTTTAGCAAAGAAACTTTCCCCAAGATAAATATCAAATTTTATTTTTAATAAGCGATAAATTTTTTTAAATTCTTTTAAGGATTCTTTTAAAAAATAGGACCATAATTTTTTATTTTCTTTATTTCCTTTTTCAAGCAAAGCAAATTCTTCTTGAGCCATTTTTTCTAATTTAAGATTTTCTTTGGCTTCTTGGTGAAATTTTTGATAGAGCTTTAAAAGATAATTAATCGAGTCTTTTTTTAATTCTTCTTTCTTTCCCCATAGTTTATAAGCAACGATTAATTTGCCAAATTGAGTTCCCCAATCTCCTAAATAATTCCACCTAATTGTTTGATATCCAAAGGAATTGAATAATTTAGCCAAAGCATCACCTAGCAAAGTTGAACGCAAATGGCCAACATGCATTGGTTTGGCAATGTTTGGAGAAGAAAAATCAATAATAATTTTTTCTTTTTTTTGTTTTTTTTCAAAAAAAGATCCTTTTTCTAGATTTAAAAAATCCTTTAAAAGATAATCTTTTTTAATATAAAAATTTAAAAAACCATTTTCTGCTTTTATATCTTCTAAGAAATTAATTTTCTTTTTCTTAATTTTTTCTTCAAAGATTTTAGCTATTTCTTCGGGTTTTTGATAGCTCTTTTTAGAAATTAAAAAAGGAAAAGAAGAAGAATAATCGCCTCTTTCTTTTATTTCTTGACCAGTAATTGAAATTTCTTTTTTTGAAAAATTAAAATCATAGGGCCTTTCTTTTTTTATTTCTTGAAATGTTTTTAAAAGAAGAGATTGAATTTTTTCTTTAATCATATTAATTTAAAGAATAACAAATAAAATTATTAATGATAAGCTAAAAAGATAAAAAGAAAAATAAAAAAGTTTATTTTGAATAAGGATTTTTTTTAAAATTAATAGACTAAAATAGCTAAAAAGAAAGGAAAAGCAAAGGCCAAAAAGGATTAAGGGGAAAGGAAAGGAGATTTCTTTTAAAAGAAAGATTTTTCTCATTTCTAAAATACTGCTTCCTAATATTGCTGGTAAAGAAAGCAAAAAAGAAAACTTAAAAGAATCTTGAGGGTTATTTTTTAAGAAAAGACCAGTGCTAATTGTTAAACCTGAGCGAGAAAAACCCGGGAGAATAGCCAATAATTGAGCAAGACCAATAAAAAAAGCGTCTAAGTAAGTTAGAGAAAAAAGATTTTTTCTCGGATTTTTTATGAATTTAGTCATTAACAAAAAAAGGCCAGTGATAAAAAAGCCAACAGTTACAATCTTTAAATTAGAAAAATAATTCTCTAATTTTTGAAGAGCAAAAACAGCAGGAATTAAAGGGAAAGTAGCAATAAGGATTTTTATTATTAATTCTCTATTTTTAAATAGGATTTTTTTAATATCATTAAAAAAGAACAAAGCAATTGCCAATAAAGAACCAAAGTGTAAAATCACAGTTAAAAAAAGCGGATTTTTAATTTGCCAGAGAATTTCAAATAAAGATAAATGACCTGAGCTAGAAATTGGTAAAAATTCAGTAAAGCCTTGAATAAAAGATAAAAGAAGAACTTGAAGAAAATTCATAATTTTTTGCATTTTATCTTTTTCTAAGCGAAAAATCAAACAATCTTCTTGACGATTTGAATTGTAAATGGTAATAAAATTTTTCTTTTAATGCTCTTTTAAAATTAAAAAGGAAAAACGATAGAAAAACATTTTGGTTATTTATATTTGACAGATTATTATCTAGGAGAAGCTTTAATAGAAAGATCCCATCGGGTTATTGATTGCAGTCATTATTTCAAGGTTCTTCAGAAAGACATTCTGATTTATTGCAATGATTTTTCTCAGATTAAAAAAATTATTATAAGAGAAGATGCAATTCTTCTGGATTTTCTAGCTTTTTTAGTTGATGAAATTTAAAAACAGCGATTCCTACGGTAATCAGCGCCAACAATCCCATTAAGGCAAATTTTATTAATTTATCAATTTGTAAGCCGTTAACCGCCAAAACTCCGATTATGGCTAGAAAAAAGACACTTAAAACTCTTTTGCCAATTTTTATTTCTTGATATTTTTCGCTAAACAAACCCTCTTGTTCAGCCTTTTCTCTAAATATGGCTTACATAGAAAGACCGATTAACATTGAAAGTGAAAATAGCAGAAATAGCCTTTGTCAAGCCAATCTTCATTCCCAAACAGCCATAGTTAAAAATATGGCGGCAATATTATGGCTGGGTCAGAAAATAAGAAAGTAATGGCAGGACCAAGGCCAGCCCTTTTTTCTAATGCCTGCGAACAATGGCAGAATTGGGCAGGAACATACGGTTAAAATTGTATCGAAAACGGAAGCTAAAGAATAAGAAATATGTTTTTTGTCTTGGCCGCTCAAATAATGCAAAATAAAATCTTTTTTAACGAAAACCGAAATGGCGCCAGCAATAAAAAATGCCGGTACCAAGCAAGTTAAAACATGCTGGCGGGCATATTCATTTAAGAGCTTGAAGCCGGAAAAATTGCACCGGTAAAAAGTCTGGATTGTATCGGCATAAAATAGAACAACAAAAACAATCCGACTAGTAACATAAAAACATTAATTTCTTTTTTCATAACTTGTTAATTTTTGGGAAAAAATTAAAAAAATAAAACCAGCGAGAAGTGCCATAATTGAACCAAAAATAAAAGGCGCTGATGGATTAATTTTTGACCATAAAAATCCAGCAATTAAAGAGGCAAAAAAAGCACAAATACCAACAGCAGTCTGATAAATGCCAAAAGAAGTCGCCAATCTTCCTTTGTCTCCTATTTGACTAAGATAGGCCCTACCCACCCCTTCGGTTAAAGCCATATAAAAGCCATAAAAAGCGAAAAGTAGCCAAATCAAAATCGGCGATTGATTAATACCAAAGAGAAAATAAATAAGGGCAAAAAAGAAAAAGCCAAAAGCCAATATTTTTCTCGGGCCAATTTTATCGCTTAAAATTCCGGCGGGCGTGGAAAAAACACTATAAAAAAGATTAAAAATAATATAGGTAAAAATGGCTAAGGGAGTTGTTAAACCAACATTTTTCGCTCTCAAAATCAAAAAGGCGTCAGAACTATTACCGAGGGCAAAGATAATGCTACTAAAAAGAAAAATTTTAAAAGCAGGGTTTAAATTTTTCAGAGAAAATTTTGGCAATGTCGTAAATGTTTTTTTGAAGAGTTCTTTCTTTTTTTCTTTGACAAAGACTATCAAAAGCAAGATAGCAATTACCCCCGGAATAAAAGCAAGAAAAAAGATTGGTTTTAGGTTTTCGCCAAAAAATTGAAGCAAAAAAATGGCAATTAACGGCCCGATAACCGCCCCTAAAGAATCAAGCGATCGATGAAAACCAAAAGCTCTTCCTTTGTTTAAATCATCGCTGCTTTCGGCAATCAAGGCATCTCGAGTAGAAGTCCTAATGCCCTTGCCAAAACGATCAATAAAACGACCAACCAAAACTAAAGGCCAACCCTTGGCAAAACCAATAATCAATTTGGAAAAGGTAGAAAGAGAATAACCAGTAGAAACAAAAATTTTTCTTTTTTGAAATTTATCAGAAAGCCAGCCGGAAAAAGTTTTTAATAAGCTGGCCGTTGATTCCGCTATTCCCTCAATTAAACCAACAATAGTCATTGGCGCTCCCAAAACAGAAGTCAAAAAAATCGGGATAATAGGATAAACCATCTCCGAAGCAATATCATTAAAAAAACTGACTAACCCTAAAACAATAACATTTTTTGATAACTTTGGTTTATTCATAGTGTTTGTCTTAAAAATTTTTCAAGAATTTCTCAGCCACTTTTTGATTTCTTTCACATCGGGAATTCTGCCCGAAGCTTTAACTTGCCCATTAATAGCAATAGCCGACGTGGACATTACGCCCATTTCAATAATTTTATTAATGTCGTAAGTATGCTCAATCTTTATATCTTTTGAGCTCAGCTCTTCCAACGCCTTTTTGGCGTTTTCTTCTAATTGTTGATATTTAGGACAGCCAGAGCCCAAAATTTCAATAGTCATAGATTTTATTCTTCCTTAGGATTTAACAATTTGTTTAACAATTTAAGGTATTTTTTTTACGACCTTTTTATTTAATTTGTAAAAAACCTTTAACCCTTCTTTTTTTGAAGAAAGCAAATTAAATTCCTTCAAAACTTTAAGATGATGGGAAACTAAATTTTGAGATAAATTAAGACACTGCCAAATTTCGCAAACACATTTTTCACCAAGCCAAAGTATACAGACAATTTTCAAGCGATTTTCTTCGGAATTATCTTTAAAAAATTTATTGCCTCTTTTAAATTTTTATTATTCGTTGAATTGTTCTTACAACAGGATGGCTTCATAAATTTTAGAGTTATCTTAATCAATGTTTATTGATATAGTATATCCTTGAAATTTTATTGTCAAGTGGATTTAATTTCTTTAAATAATTTGTAGATTATATTATTATTACAAAAGCAATGTTTTGAAATCTGAACCCACTCGCCACCCAGAAACGGCGGGCGAGCAGGGCTCTGGGGAAATGAATTTTTGCCCGCCTGTTTTGCTCGCCGTCAGGCGAGCGACCAAATAAGCTCTGCGAGAAATGATAAAAGTTGCCTCTGGTCGGGCTGGTGGGATTTGAACCCACTCCGGATCCTCCCGAAGGACCTGTGCTGCCATTACACCACAGCCCGTTATGTAATTTTGTGTTTTCTTTTTAATTTTTCTTCTTCTTCCAAAAGTAAAGCTTTATATTTTTCTTGGGCTTTTTCCTGTTTTTTCTTTAATTCTTCTTCGCTTAATTGACCTAATTTTTTTATTTCTTCAATAAGATAATCTCTTTCATTTTTTTGAGGATCATCTAAAACTTCTTCTAATAAAATATTTAAAATATAACCAACTTTTTTTGAGGAAGGAATTTTCAAAACCTCCATTACATCATAACCATTTACTTTCAGCATTTTCAAAGACGGTTGTTCACCTGATATTTCTTTTAATATTTTCTCAACCCGAAAAAGAAAATGTCTTAATCTAAAAGGAACTGCTTTTGGGCAACCAGAACCTATTCGGTCAGCCTCTCTAACTTTGGCTAAATCAAAAATATTTTCTTTCCCTACTTTCAATATTAATCTCCTTATAGCAGAATCAGTAGTAATTTCGGGATCATAGACAAAGCCATGATATCTAATTAATTTTAAAATTTTTTCAGAAGTTTTTTTGTCAAATTTTAATCTTTTTAAAATATTTTTTGCTATTTTTGTGCTTACAATTTCGTGATTATAAAAAGTAGCTTCTTTTCCTTCCCCTTGTTTTGTTTTAGGTTTACCAATATCATGAAGAAGAGAAGCTAGTCTTATTTCTAAACTATAATTTTTTTTCGCGGCATAATCTAATGATCGCCATAAATGTTCAAAGACAGTATAAATATGATGCTTGTTTTGAGTAATGCCTATTCCTTCTTCTAATTCTTTTAAAAAGAATTTTAAAAGACCTGTTTTTTGAAGTAAAAGTAAACCTTCACTGGCTTTTTCTGTTAAAATAATTTTTATAAATTCATCTCTGATTCTTTCAAAAGAAATATATTTTAAAAGATGGGCATTTTTTGAAATTGATGAAAGGGTTTTTTCTTCTATTTTAAAATTTAATTCACAAGCAAATCTAATGGCTCGCATTAACCTTAAAGCATCCTCTTGAAATCTCTGATCAGGATCGCCAACCGCTCTAATGATTTTTTCCTTTATGTCTTTATAACCATTAAAAGGATCTATTGTTTCATAATTTCCTTTATTAAAATCAATTTTTAGGGCAATAGCATTAATAGTGAAATCTCTTCTTGATAAATCTTCTTCTACGCTTTGAGCAAAAATAATATAGTCAGGATGCCTTTTATCAGAATATTTTCCTTCTTTTCGGAAAGTAGTAATTTCTACAATTTTTAAGGTAGGATCTTGAGAATTTGTTTTTACACCAATAGTAGCGAATTGATTTTCATAAACACTTTCAGGGAATAATTCTTGAATTTCCTCTGGTTTGGCATTAGTAGTGATATCCCAATCTTTTGGTTTTCTTTTTAAAAGCAAGTCTCTAACACATCCACCAACAATATAGGCTTGATAACCAGCTTCTTGAAGTTTTTTTAAAATATTTTTTATTTCTAAAGGAATTTCCTTTATTAAAGAATTTTTCATTTCTTTTGATTGTGCCTCCAGCAGGGCTCGAACCTGCAACCTTGGGCTTAAGAGGCCCCTGCTCTACCAATTGAGCTATGGAGGCAAGTGCTCTCGGAGGGACTCGAACCCCCAACCTTGTGGTCCGAAGCCACACGCTCTATCCAATTGAGCTACGAGAGCTTTGGTCTTGCTTTCTTTTTGTCTTTATTATAAAATAAAAACACTTATTAAGCAAGGAGCTTAATTTTGGAAGGGTGCTCCGAATGGCAAGGAACCGGTCTTGAAAACCGGCGGGCCTTTGGCCCTTGTGGGTTCGAGTCCCACCCCTTCCGCTTTTTTATTTAATTTTTTTGATTTTAAAAATTCCTATGATTAATCAGGAAAAAGAAAATAATTTAATTAATAGACCGCCAGTTGTTGTTGTTTTAGGCCATGTTGACCATGGAAAAACTACTTTATTGGATTATATTAGAAAAACAAAAGTTGCTGAAAAGGAGATTGGAGGAATTACTCAATCAATTGGCGCTTATGAAGTTGAGGTGAAAGGAAAGAAAATTACTTTTATTGATACTCCTGGTCATGAAGCTTTTTTAGAATTAAGATCCAGAGGAGCAAAAACTGCTGACCTAGCTATTTTAGTAGTAGCTTCTGATGAAGGAGTAAAGCCTCAAACTCTTGAATCTTTAAAAATTATTCAAGAAGCAGGAATCCCTTATTTAGTCGCCTTTACAAAAATTGATAAACCAGAAGCTAATTTAGAAAAAGCTAAAAAAGAATTAGCCGAGAATGGAGTTTATCTTGAAAAATGGGGAGGAAATATTCCTTGGGTAGCAGTTTCTGCAAAAACTGGTGAAGGAATTGATGAATTATTAGAAATAATAATATTATTAGGAGAACTTGAAAATTTAAAAGGTAATCCAAACCAAGAGGCCTCAGGTTTTATTTTGGAATCTTATCTTGATTCTCGAAGAGGGCCAACAGCTATTTTAATTATCACTAATGGGACTTTAAGGTTAAAAGATGAAATTTGGGCAGAGGGAATTTTTGGAAAAGTAAAAATCTTAGAAAACTTTTTGGGTCAGCCAATTCAAGAAGCTACTTTTTCCTCGCCCGTGAGAGTAGTTGGTTTTGAAAATATTCCTCCTGTTGGAACAGAATTTTTTGTTTTCAAAGGAAAAGAAGAATTAAAAAATATTCTTCAGGAAAGAGAAAGAAAGGAAGAATCAAAAAAAATTTTAGGCGATTTAAAATCCGAATTAAAAATTCCTTTAATCATAAAAGCTGATAATATTGGCTCTTTAAAAGCTTTAGAATTTTTAATTAATAAAATAGGTCAAGAAAATCAATGGTCTTTTTTGATTTTAGAAAGCGAAGTCGGTGATTTAACCGATGGTGATGTTAAATTATCTAATCCTTCGGGGACAATTATTATTGCTTTTAAAATCAAGAAAAAACCAGAAGCGGTTAATCTTTTGATAAATTTCCCAAGAACTTTTGTTTTAGAAGATGAAATTATTTACAATATTGAAGATCAAATTATTAAAACTGTTAAAGATAAATTTATTGAAAAGCCAATTGAAGAAATAATTGGTAGATTGGAAGTGTTAGCTATTTTTAATCCCTCTAAGGGTTATCAAATTATCGGTGGTAAAGTTATTGAAGGAAAAGTAGTTAATAAACACCGCTTTCATTTAATAAGAAATAATAAAATAATCGCTGATGGTAAATTAGTTGGGCTTCAAAGAAATAAAATAGATGTTAATGAAGTAAATCAAGATTATGAATGTGGTTTAATGATTGATTTAAAAGAAGAAATTAAAAAAGGTGATATACTTGAGTTTTTTCGGAAAATTTCATAAAATATTTTTGTTCCTTAAAAATGGCCAGGTAGCCAAGTGGTAAGGCAGGAGTCTGCAAAACTCTTATGCGTGGGTTCGATTCCCACCCTGGCCTCTTGAATTTTGTAAATTTGCCCGGGTGACGGAATAGGCAGACGTAACGGACTTAAAATCCGTGGGCTTCAAAGCCGTGTGGGTTCGAGTCCCACCCCGGGCACTGAAATTTTAAGGAAAAATTGATTGATTTAGAAAAAAGTTTTTTAACTTTTAAAATTTTAATTTTAAACTTGACTTTTTAAGTCTTTTTTAGTATAAAGAGCAAAAGGCCGAAAAACAAAATTTTAAAAGTTAATCAAAAAGAAAGCATGGATTCAAAATTTTTACCTTTACCCAAAATCAATAATAATTTTTATAAAATTTATTCATATATTATTACTTTAGTTTTTGTTGTTTGTTTAATTGTTTTTTTCCAAGGAATATTTAATGGTTGGCTTAAAATAGAAAGAAAAGACAAAATAGAAACTACTCCAACAACCCTTCTTTCTTTAAAAGATTTTGAAAAATTAAAACAAAGTTTAATAGAAGAATATAAAGATAAAGTTCCTAGCCAATGGGGAGAAAATTTAAAAGGAGTAAAAACTCGGCTTGTAACCGATAAAAAAGTTTTAGCCTTGACTTTCGATGCTACTGGAATTGAAACAGGAAAAGGTTATGATGAGGAGTTAATAAATTATTTAATAGAAAATAAAATTCCTGCCACTTTATTTTTAAGTGGCTTATGGATAGATAAGAATCCGGAGATTTTAAAAGAATTATCTAAAGTTGAATTTTTTGAAATAGCAAATTTAGGGGCTAATCATTTACCTTGCTCTTTAAATGGCAAAGAAGTTTATGGAATTAAAGGAACAAAAGATGTGGAGGAAATAATTAGCGAGATAGAAGATAATGCTTTAAAAATAGCTGAATACACTGGGAAAAAACCAAAATACTATCGAGCAGGAACAGTTTATACTGATGAGTATTGTCCAGAGATAGCTGAAAAATTAGGGTATGAGATTGTTGGTTTTTCAGTTTTAGGAGATGGAGGGGCTACTTATTCTAAAGAAAAAGTGAAAAACGCTCTTTTGAACGCTCAGCCAGGTGATATTGTGATTCTCCATATGAATATTCCAAAAAGTGAAACTTATGAAGGACTAAAAGAGGCAATTCCTTTATTAAAAGAAAAAGGTTTTGAATTTGTTAAGCTTAGTGATTATCCGCTTCAATAGATTAGATAAAAGATTATTAAAAAACTTTACCCCGCCTGAAGGCGGGGTAAAGTTTATCTTAAGATTTCCATAATTGTTTCCTTGGCTCCAAACTCTAAGGCCAGCTCTTTTGAAGGAAACCAAATATCTACCCTATTTTTTGAGAATCGGTGATGCATTCTGTCTTCGACAACAAAGATTTTCTCAGGATAAAGGAAAGGGAATCTTACTTTAGTCCCAAAGGGCAAGAAATTAGCAGCCACAATTCCATCTTTAACCATTTTTCCTGAGGCAGTAATAAAAGGATCTTCGTCTGTTTCTTCTGGCGTTGAAGAATATCCTGTTACTAAAACCTTCATAAAAGAGGAAGATTCAGAATCGATTTGCTCTATATTAGGAGTCAAGAATACTTTCTCTATTGTTTGAAGGATTTCAGGGGAGTCTTCCTTAATATAGACCCGGGAGTTATTCTCAACTATATTTTCTGTTAAAGACCCTTCGACATTGGTATTTAAAGGAGTAATAATGGCAAAGAAAAGGGCAAAGGCAAAAAGAGCGCTTAGTATTGACTTGAATTGGAACTTTTTGCCTATAAGAGGATCTTCCAAAGAGCCAAGGTTTTCAAGAAAGTGTCGCATATTCTTTTAAAATTAAAAACTCCCTTTTTTGGGAGTTTGTAACAATATTTTATCATATTTAATAATTTTGTCAAGGGCAAAAGGATTTTTTTTAAGCCCTTTAAGATTTTTCTAGCTTCTTTTAAAAAAAGTCTAGGCTTGATTTTTCTTTCTTTTTTCCTTATAATCTTATAAAGATCTTATAAGATCTTTTTTAAATTAAAAGCGGGTGTAGCACAGTGGTAGTGCACTTGCCTTCCAAGCAAGAGACGAGGGTTCGATTCCCTTCACCCGCTCTGAGTTATGGAGACAAAAAAATCTAAAAAAATCAGAGTTTTCTCAGCTACCCGACCCACTGGCCCTCTTCATTTAGGTAATTATTTAGGCGGAATTAAAGGTTATTTAGAGCTTCAAGAAAAAGAAGAATGCGATTGTCTTTATGGAATAGCAGATTTACATGGTATTACCTCCCCTTATAATCCTAGTGAATATCCAGAAAATATAAAGGAATTAGTTATTGAATATCTTGCTTGTGGTTTAGACCCTAAAAAAGCTCATTTAATAATTCAATCTCAGGTTCCTTATCATACGGAGCTTTTTTATTTTTTCTCAACAATTTATCCTGTCTCCCGATTAACTCAATTACCTACCTACAAAGAAAAAGCCAAACAGCAACCTAAATATATTAATTTAGGCCTTCTTTCCTATCCTATTTTAATGGCAGCTGATATTTTACTTTATAAAGCTCAGCTAGTTCCAGTTGGCAAAGATCAACTTCCTCATTTGGAATTGACTCGAGAGGTGGCTCGCAATTTTAATAGGCTTTTTTCAAAAACTTTTCCCGAACCCCAGCCTTATTTAAAAGAAGGAGCCTATGTCCCTTCTCTAACTGGCGAAGGGAAAATGTCAAAATCCAAACCAAATAGTTATATTTCCTTAATTGATGATTATAAGACCATTAGACAGAAATTAGCAAAAGTTCCAACAGATATTGGTTATGGAAAAAAAATTCCCCAAAAAGGCGGAGTTTTAACTTTATTGGTTTTAACCGAGCTTTTTATTTCAAAAGAGCGAAGAAAAGAATATGAACAGATGTATCTTTCTAAAGGTATAAAATATCAATCATTAAAAGAAGAATTAGCCCATTATATCTTTCAAGAATTAAAACCAATTCAGGAAAAGAGAATCTATTATTTAAAGAATCCTCAATTAGTGAAAAAAATATTAAAAGAAGGAATAGAATATGCTTGTTCTATTGCTAAAGAAACGATTAAGGAGGTAAAAGAAAAAATGGGCTTTGAGATTAAATTTTAATATTATGGAAAACAATCAAGCTAATAATTCTTTAGAGGTAATTAAAGTTGAGAATCTTTCTAAACATTTCGGGCCAATTAAAGCAGTTGATCAGATTTCCTTTAGCGTCAAAAAAGGAGAAATCTTCGGCTTTTTAGGGCCAAATGGAGCAGGCAAAACTACCACTATTAGTATTTTATGTACTTTATTAAAACCTACTTCTGGCAAAGTGACTATTGATGGTTATGATTTAGTAAAACAACCTCATTTAGTTAGGAAATCTATTGGTTTGGTTTTTCAGGAAACTATTTTAGATAATCATTTAACTGCTGAGGAGAATTTGTATTTTCATGCTATGCTTTATGGTTTGTCTCGCCGGGAATTTTTGGAAAGAAAAAGAGAGGTTTTAAAACTATGTGAGTTATGGGAAAAGAGAAAATGGAAGATTAATAATTTTTCTGGTGGAATGAAAAGAAGGTTAGAAATTGCTCGAGCTTTACTTCATTTCCCGAAGATTTTATTTTTAGATGAACCCACCATTGGTTTAGATCCCCAAACTAGAAATAAAATTTGGGATTATATTTTTGCTATTCGAAAAAGAGAAAACATGACTATTTTTTTGACTACCCAATATATTAATGAAGCAGAAATTTGTGATCGAATAGCAATTATTGATCATGGAAAAATAGTGGCCTTGGATTCTCCTAATAATTTAAAGAAAATGATTGGTGGAGACTTAATTATTTTTCGAACAGAAAATAACGATTTAGCTGAAGAAGAATTAAAAAAAGCTTTTCCTCAACTTCTATTAAAAAGAATTGGTAAAGAATTAAAAATAGAAATTTCAAATGGCGATGAATTTTTACCTAAATTAATTAAAGTAGTTACTCCTAGAATTACCTCGATGGAACTTCGAAGGCCCACCCTCGAAGATGTTTTTTTGGAAATTACAGGTAGAAGAATAAGAGAAAACGAAGGCGAAGAACACAGAAAATTTGATTTAGAATCTTTAATTGCTTTATTAAACCCCTTTGAACCTCTTTTGCCTAAAGAAGAAAAAAATAATCATCAAAATAATCAAAAATGAAAACTCAAAATCCCCTTTTCCCTCTTTATATTATTTGGTACCGAGAAATTATTTTATATTTTAGAAATATTTTAAAGTTTTTTACTTCTATCTTTGCTCCGATTCTAATTTTAGTGTTTTTCGGATCTGGTTTAAAAACTATTTTCCCAGCTGATATTTTAAACTATGATTTTGTTCAGTTTTTCTTTCCTGGAATTTTAGGTTTAAGTTGTATAATTATGGTGCTTTCTTCTACTATTTCTATTGTCTGGGATAAGGAATTTGGTTTTTTAAAAGAAATGTTGGTAGCCCCTGTGAAAAGATCTCATATTGCTTTTGGTAAAGTTTTAGGAGCCACAACCACCGCTTTAATTGAGGGTTTTTTGATTCTTTTAGTAGCTCCATATTTAGGAATTAATCTTTCTTTAAAAATATTTTTGGAAGCCATTGGTTTAATTTTCCTTTTATGTTACGGAGTGGCGTGTTTTGGCTTATATTTGGCTTCTCGTCTTTCTCGAGTTGAAAGTTTCTCTATTTTAACTCAGCTAGTTATCGCGCCGATGGTTTTTCTTTCTGGCGCTTTTTATTCTTTAAAAAATGTTCCTTTATGGATGATTAAAATCGCTCATTATAATCCTTTAGCTTATGGCATTGATGCTTTACGTTGGTCTATTCTTTCTTTAACTGTTTCTTATGAGACATTATCTAATTTAACTTTATTTTCTTTTCAGCAAGCTCTTCTTTTTTTAATTATTTTCGATGCCCTTATTAGTTTTTTAACTCTAAGAGTATTTAAACGTTATCTAAGATAAGATTATAGACAGTAGATTAAAAATGTGTTAGAATTTTTTATATTTTTATGACCATTCAATATTTTGGCCATTCTTTTTTTAAAATAGAAACAAAAAACGGAATAATAGCCCTCAATCCTTATAACGAAATCAAAAGCATTAAACCCCTTCGTTTTAAGTCGGATTTATTATTAATTTCAGAAAATAGTGAATTTTATAATAATAAAAAGGCTATTTTAGGAGAGCCCTTTATTTTAGAAGAGCCTGGGGAAATAGAAAAAAATAATATTTTTGTTAAAGGTATTTTTAATTTTCTTAAAAAAAAGGAAGACCAAGAAATTATAAATATTATTTTTCGAATTGATGTTGAAGAAATATCTCTTGGGGTCATCACCGATCTTTCTGAAAAATTAATAAAAGATGTTGTTTTTGAAGAACTATCCTCAATAGATATTTTTTTAATGCCAGTTAATAAGAATTCTTCTTTAGAAATAGAAAAAGTTTCTTCAATTTTAAACCAAATAGAGCCAAAAATTTTTATTCCGTTGTTCTATTATCCTTTAGGTTTTGAAAAAAAACAGGAAGAGATTTATGAAAAATTTTTTAAAGAAATAAAGAAAAAGGGAGAGATCTTAGAAAAATTATCCCTTAAGAAGAGCCAAATTCCACAGGAAACAAAAATTATTATTTTGAAAAACTTAGCTAACCTTTAAGGATTTAAAAATTATGAAAGAAAAAAAACAGAAACAAAATAATGATAATAATATTCAAGAGTCGCGAATTATTTCAAGGGAGATAAGTGAAGAATTAAAAGAAGCTTATCTTGATTATGCGATGTCAGTTATTATTTCCCGAGCCTTGCCTGATGTTCGAGATGGCTTAAAACCAGTTCAAAGAAGAATTCTTTATGTGATGTATGAAGAAGGATTGCGGTCTAATGCTAAATTTAGAAAATCAGCTACTGTTGTTGGAAGTACCTTAGGAAGATACCATCCTCATGGAGATATGGCTGTTTATGAGGCTTTGGTAAGAATGGCCCAAGATTTTTCTTTGAGATATCCTTTAATTGAGGGTCAAGGTAATTTTGGCTCGATTGATGGCGATCCACCTGCAGCTCAAAGATATACTGAGTGTCGTTTAACCCCTTTAGCAGAGGAGATGCTTTTAGATATTGATAAAGAAACCGTGGAGTTTATGTCTAATTATGATGGAACACGGTTAGAACCAAAATATTTACCCGCCAAAATTCCTCAGCTTATTTTAAATGGAACAATGGGAATTGCTGTTGGAATGGCAACTAATATTCCTCCTCATAATTTAAAGGAAGTTTGTGAGGGAATTATTTATTTAATTGATCACGAAGAAGCGACGGTTGAAGAATTAATGAATTTTATCAAAGGGCCGGATTTTCCTACTGGCGGAATTATTTATGGCAAAAAAGATTTATTAGAAGCTTATTTTAACGGAAGAGGCCGAGTTCTTTGTCGGGCAAGAGCAGAAATTGACGAAAAAGAAAACAAAATTATTATTACGGAAATTCCCTATCAAGTTAATAAAGCGGAACTTTTAAAACGGATTGCTCTTTTAGTTGAAGAGAAAAAAATTGAAGGAATTAAAGATTTAAGAGATGAATCTGATAAAGAGGGATTAAGGATTGTTGTTGAATTAAAAAATAATGCCTTAGCCAAAACTGTTTTAAATCAGCTTTATCATTATACTGATTTAGAAAAATATATTTACTTTAATTTTTTGGCCTTAACTGAAAATGGTCTTCAGCCCGAGATTTTATCTTTAAAAGGAATTTTACAAGAATATATTAAACATCGAGAACAGATTATTTATCGAAGAATCTCTTTTCTTTTAAAGAAAGCCCAAGAGAGAGCCCATATTTTAGAAGGTTTACAAAAAGCCTTAAATCATATTGATGAAATTATTAAGTTAATCAAGTCTTCTTTATCTCGGGAAGATGCTTTTTTGAAACTTCAAAAGAAATTTGGCTTTTCTGAGGTTCAAGCTAATGCGATCTTAGAGATGAAACTTTCTAATTTAGCTCGTCTTGAAAAGGAAAAAATTGATAATGAATTAGAAGAAAAAAGAAAATTAATAAAAGAATATACTTTTATTCTTGAGCACCCTCAAAAAATTAAAGAAATTATTAAAGAAGAGCTTAAAGAATTAATAGAAAAATATCAGGATGAAAGAAGAACAGAAATTGTTGATGAGCTTCCTCGAGGCGGATCTTTAGAAGACCTTATTCCTTCCGAAGAGACTTTAATTGTTTTTTCTCAAAAAGGCTATATTAAAAGAGTAAAACCAACAATTTTAAAAGAACAAAAAAGAGGGGGGAGAGGAGTTATTCTTTTTGAAAACGAGGAAGATAATTTGCTTTTGACTTTTTTATGCAACTTAAAAGATGATTTATTAATATTTACTGAATCTGGTCGATTATTTAAAATTAAAGCTTATGAGATTTTAGAAGGTTCTAGAACTTCTAAAGGAAAAAATATAAATAGTTATATTGATTTGCCAGAAAATGAAAAAGTTAATATTATCACTCCTGTTTCTTTAAAGGAAGTAAATGCTTATTTGTTTTTAGCGACAGAAAAAGGAATTATTAAAAAGACTAAACTTTTAGAATATCAAAACATAAGAAAAAACGGAATCGTTGCTTTAAAGATAGAGAAAAATGATAAATTAATCGGAGCAAAAATTTCTTCAGGAGAAGATGATGTTATTTTAATTACAAAAAAAGGCCAGTCAATTAGATTTTCAGAAAAAGATATTCGCCCGCTTTCTCGGGTTTCAATTGGGGTTAAGGGAATGAAGGTTCAAAAAGATGATGAAATTAAAGATTTAATTATTTTTAATAAAAAACAAGAAAAAACTGCCTCTATTTTAGTTGTTACTGAAAATGGCTATGCCAAAAGAACTTCTTTAAAAGAATATCGTTTGCAAAAAAGAGGTGGCTCTGGCATTAAAACTTTAAAAGTGACAGAAAAAACTGGCTTTTTGGCCAAAGGAGCTTTAGTTTTAAATCAAGAGTCAGCCATCTTTACTTCTTTAAAAGGTCAAGTAATCAAAATACCTTTAGAAAGTATTCCTGTTTTATCTCGAACTACCCAGGGAATTAGGGTTATGAAATTAGAAGAGCAGGACAAAATTATTGGTCTTTCTTTAATTTAATATTTGTTAATTTTTAAAAATTTTTTTATAATAATTGAAATAAAAATATGCCCTTTTTAAATCCTCAAGAAATTGTTAAACTTTTCCCTCTAAAAGAGGGATCAATAGTAGCTGATTTTGGTTGTGGTTCTGGTTATTTTAGTTTAGCAATGGCTAATCTAGTAAAACCTTCTGGTAAAATTATTGCTTTAGATATTTGGCAGCCAGCTTTAGATGCTTTAAGTTTTCGGGTCAAATTAGAAGGATTATCAAATGTTATTCAAACAAAATGGGCTAATTTAGAGCAAGAAAAAGGAAGCGGTTTAGAAAATAACTCTTGCGATTTAGTTTTGGTTGCCAACATTTTATTTGAAATTGAGGATAAAAACACTTTAATTCAGGAAGCCAAAAGAATTTTAAAAAATAATGGTTATTTAGTTATTATAGAGTGGCAGCCAGACAAACTTCCTTCTAAAGAAATGCTTTTCCCTATTTCTAAAGAAGAAGCCATGACTTTAGTAGAAAAAGAAGGTTTTGTAATCGAAAGAGAATTTTCTTTAGGAATAACTCATTATGGCTTTTTGGCTAAAATTAAAAAAGAATAAGCTATGAGTTTAACCACCTCTCAGAAAAGAATCATTTTTGGTATTGCTATTGTTTTTATTCTTTTTTTAATTTTAGCCTTTTCTTTTAGAAAACCAAAGGTTCAGACAATAAGTTTAACTATTTGGGCTTTAGAAGACAATCAGAAAACTTTTAAGCCAATTTTAGATCAGTTTAGAGTTTTATATCCTAATGTCAAGATTAATTATGTTTTAAAAGATGAGGCAACCCTTGAGGAGGATTATATTAAAGCCTTAGCCGATAATAATCCTCCTGATCTTTTTATGATTTATGATAGTTTGCTCCCTGTTTTTTGGAATCGGATCTATTTTTTTGACCTCTCTCGAGAAAAAAATTTTAACGCTTTTTATCTTCAACAAGTTTATCCTGATAATATTATAAAAAGAATCCTTCCAGAAAATAGATATTTAGCTGGTATTCCTTTATATATCGACACTTTAGCTCTTTATTATAATCAAGATATTTTTAATTACTTAAACATTCCTTTACCGCCAAAAAATTGGTCAGAAGTTATTAATTTAATTCCAAAAATAAGAAAAGTTAATCAAAGAGGCCAGATAGAAAGATCTGCTATCGCTTTAGGAACAATAAATAATGTCGATAATTTAAAAGATATTTTAGCAATGTTTCTTTTTAATTTTGGTAATTATATTATTAAAGATAATAAACAATCCACTTTAACCGAGAAATCTGCCCAAGAAGCAATTAATTTCTATCTCCAGTTTTCTAATCCTAAATCTCTTTCTTATACCTATAACGAGAATTTTCCTAGTTCTTTAAAATCATTTGCCGAAGGGAAAACCGCGATGGTTTTAGGTTATTATACTGATAAAAAAATTATCGAAAGCTATAATCCTTTATTAAATTACAAAGTTACTTATCTTCCCTATTTAAAATCAGCTGAGACAAAAATTAATTATCCAAAATCTTTATTAGTAGTAGTTTCTAATCGTTCTTCAAAAGTTAATTTAGCTCTTACTTTTTTGAAATTCTTATCTCAAAGTCAAACCGCGGAATTGTACTTTACTTTAACAGGTAAACCACCAGCAAGAAGAGACTTAATTCAAGCCCACTTAAATGATCCTAAAAGCGGAGTTTTTATCCAACAAATTCTTACTAGTAAATTCTTTTATCAATTTGATAGCAAAAAAATAGAAGAAATCTTTAAAACCCTTTTAGAGGAAATAGTGTATCAAAATTATTCAGTAGATCAGGCTTTAAAAAGAGCAAAAGATCGTTTTGAATTTTATTGGCAACAAAATAATGACTAAAGTCTTAAAGATTCAAAAAATTTTAAAATTTTTCTTTGCTTTATCTTTTTTCCCTTTTTTAGTTTACTCTGCTGGCTTAGTTCCCTGCGGGGGTCCGGGGGAACCAGATTGTACCCTGTGTAACCTTTTGGATATGATTGAAAATATTTTAGATTTTCTTTTTAAAGAAATTTTTCCTTTAATTATTATAATAATGATTTTTTACGGAGGTTTTTTATGGTTATTATCCGGTGGCCGAGAAGAAATGATCAAAAAAGGACAAAAAACAATAATATATGCCATTATTGGTTTTGTTATTGCTTTGTGCGCTTATATAATCGTTCATACTTTATTCTGGCTTTTAGCAACAGTATTTCAAGGAGAAGATTTTACTGGTACTTGGTTTAATATTAAATGCCAATAAATTTATAATTTATTATGACTAAAAAAAATATTTTTAAAATAAAATTTTATATTCTGTTTTTTATTTTCTTTTTTCTTTATTTCCCTTTTTTTGTTTTTGCTGATTTAGTAATTCCAAATCCCTTAAGAAAAACCAGTACTATTTGGGAATTAATCGACGGATTGCTTAAAATCGCTTTTAATTTGGCCATTCCTATTACTGTTGGGGTAGTTATTTATGCCGGATATTTGTATATTACTTCTTTTGGGAATGAGAAAAAAATTCAGCAAGCTCATAAAGCTTTGATTTGGGGTTTAATTGGTTTCGGAGTAATTTTAATTGCTAAAGGTATCCCTGCTTTAATTCAAAACTTTTTGATAAGTTAAATTTGACAAAAAATTATTGATTTTTTAAAATTAAAGAAAATAAATAATTTCAAAAATATGAAATATTTTTCTAAAAATTTAATAATTTTTTCGTTGCCTTTATTAATTTTTTCTCTATTTTTTTTAAAAATTAATATTGTCTTGGGACAAGATACAAAGTTAATAAATATTCCTGAGATTTCCCTTGATCCTTTTCAGATTTTATGGAATGCTGTTAACTGGTTCTTTAATTTTGTTATTATCTTTGGCATTATCTTTATAATTTATGCTGGTTATACCTATGTTACCTCTGGTGGTGATACTGGCAAAACAAAAAAAGCCATGCAAATATTAATGTATGCTTTAATTGGTATTGCCATTGCTCTCTTAGCGAAAGCTTTGATTAATTTTGTTTCTGAATGGATTGGAGCAGGAAAAATTTTGGAGGGAGGGACTACCCAGCAACAACAGACTAAACAGCAAGGTGGTAGCACACGTACCAGTAGACCGGCAGAGATCTATTTTCCTTTCTATGTTCCTCTCGAATATAAGTAACTAATTTAAAAATAAAAATTTAACCTCTTAACTTAAGCTAAGAAAATTTATGAAAAAAAATCTTATAAAAATCCTCTTTCTTTCTTTAAGCTTTATTTTGGGTTTTAACTACTTTTTGGTTTTCGCTTTAGAGAAACCTCCTCTAAATTTTCAAGAGACAGTTCCTACAGAAATACAAATTTTTGGTCAACAAGGAATAATAATAATGGCTGTTAACTGGTTCTTTAATTTTGTTATTATCTTTGGCATTATCTTTATAATTTATGCTGGTTATACCTATGTTACCTCTGGTGGAGATGCTGGCAAAACAAAAAAAGCTATGCAAATATTAATGTATGCTTTAATTGGTATTGCCATTGCTCTCTTAGCGAAAGCTTTGATTAATTTTGTGGGTACTTGGATAAAGGGTACTGAATTTAAGATAAATATTCCTGGGTTATAATATAAAAAGAAAAAAGGTCGAAAAATTAAAAATTTTAAGGTCGAAAAAATAAAATAATAAAAGCTAAATAATTATGAAGAATTTACTTTCTCTTTTATTAGGTATATTTCTAATCTTGAGCTTATTTGTTGTTCCTGTTTTAGCTCAAACAAGTAATCCTAGTACAAATAATGCTACTTCTCCCTTGGGAGAATATCCGTTTGGAGAATTTGAGGAGCTTACTAAAGGAGTTTCTATACAGCCAAAGAATTTATTAGAAACTGCTTTAAACTGGGTTTTTAATATTGTTTTAGTGATTAGCATTATTATGTTAATATATAGTGGCTATCTCTATGCTACTGCTGGTGGTGATCAAGTTAAAACCAAAAAAGCAATGAGCACTTTGATTTATGCCTTAATTGGTATTGCGATTGCTGTAGCATCGAAGGCATTGGTGAATATTATAGGTCAATTTTTAGGTAAGCCAGAAGGGATTTTTCCAACAAAAACAAAAACCACCTCTTAAACCTAAAGTAATTCAGGTAATTAAATTGATCAAAAATATTAAAACTAAAAACGCCCGTTGGGGCGTTTTTAGTTTTAAATAAGTGCCGAGGGTGGGATTTGAACCCACAAGTCAAAAGACACAAGGTCCTAAGCCTTGCGCGTCTGCCAATTCCGCCACCTCGGCTTTTTTATTCTTCTTCAATAATTTTTAGAGTTTTCTTTTTATTTCTTTCTAATTTTGGCAGTTTAATTGTTAAAAGGCCATTTTTAATAACTGCTTTTGCTCTATCAGCATCAATTTCTTTGGGCAGAATAACGGATCGAGAAAATGGCCCCCAAAAACATTCTTGATAGTAAAATTTTTTAATTTCTTTTTCTTTTTCATCAAATTCTCTTTTTCCGCTGATAGTAATCATATCATTAGTAATTGTAATATCTAAATCTTCTCCTTTTACTCCTCCAATGAAAGATTTTAAAATTAATTCATTTTCTGTTTCAAAAAGATCAATGGCTAATTCCCCTTCCTCTTCTTGAGAGGGCCAATGAACTTTTTCTAATCCTTCATCGTTATTTTTAAGATGCTTTATTGGAATCATGTTTTTAAGGTTATTTTAGTTTTTTTATTATATCACAAAAAAAGAATTTTAAAAAGGATATTTTATCGGCTGACGAATTGCCTTTAAAAACCGACCCCATTTAAAAATTAAAATTATTAGATTAATGAAAATCATTAACATTACTAAAAATATCGAAAAACTAAAATGTAACATAAAATAATTAAAAAACCAATGGAAGAAAGTAGCAATAACCAAGCCCTTAAAAAGAAAAAGATTTTTTCTCTTAAGCAAATATAAAGCAAAAAAATAACCTAAAAAAGCGCTGGTTAAAGCATGCAAAAGATTGGCCCCTAAAAATCTTAAAAACAAAAAAGAGAGAGCAGAGGAAAAACTATGAGTTAAAAATAATTCTTTAAAAGCAACCCCGATATTTTCTACGAAAGCTAAACCTAAACCAAAAGCAATTAGATAAACCATTCCATCAATGGCTTCATCAAAATATTTATTCTTTTTTAAAACTATAAAAGGGATAAAAATTTTAAAAATTTCTTCTATAAAAGCAGCAAAAATAAGAGAAGTTTCTTGCGGAAAAATATTTTGAAGATAATAAATAAAAGGAGCGCTAATAATGCCTAAAAGAAATAGAATAAATAACCAAAATAGAGGCTCTGGTTTTTCTTTATCTATTCTTAAGAAAAATTTTATCCAAAAAAAGATAGGAAGATAAGCTAAAATAATAGCTAAAATTAAAGACGAGGCCATTTTTCAATTAAAATTAGTTTCTCTTTTCCCCCTATTTTAGGCAATTGTTGGTATAAATATTCAGTTACAAAAGGCATAAAAGGATGGAGAGCAATTAAACTGTTTTTTAAGATAAAATATAAGAGATATTGGGCCGAACTTTTATCTTTATTTTCTCGGATTCTTATTTTCATTTCTTCAACAATTTTATCAGCAAAAGTAAACCAGAAGTAGCGATAAATTGTTTCTCCTGCCAAAGCAAAGCGGAAATTGTCTAAATGTTTTTCCGTTTCTTTAATCACTTTCAAAAAATCTTTTAAAATTTTTTTATCCGAATTTTTTAAAGCTGGTTTTTTCTTTAAATCATTGATATTCATTAGAACAAAACGAGTGACATTATAAACTTTATTAGCAAAATTTCGAAAGCCTTTAATCTTTTCTTCAAATAAAATAATATCTGAACCCATTCCTGTCCCCATAACAAGAGCCATTCTTAAGGCATCAGTTCCATAAAGTTCAATCACTCCTAAAGGGTCAATGACGTTTCCTTTGGATTTAGACATTTTTTGACGATCTTTATCTCTGACTAATCCGTGAAGATACACTATCTTAAAAGGAATTTTTTTAGTTCGATAAAGGCCAAGCATTATCATTCTTGCTACCCAGAAGAATAAAATATCCCAGCCTGTCTCCATAACATCTGTTGGATAAAATTTTTCAAAATCTCCTTTTTTTGTTGTCATTAAAGTAGCAAAAGGCCATTGGCCAGAAGAAAACCAAGTATCTAAAACATCTGGGTCTTGTTGGATATTTTTACTTTGACAATAAGGGCATTTTTTAATTTTTTTTAGGCTAACAATAATTCCTTTTTTGTTTTGGCATTTTTTGTTTTTTTGTTCTTGGCAATAATAAACAGGTATCCGAATTCCCCAGCAAATTTGTCGAGAAATATTCCAATCTTTTATATTTTTTAACCAATGAAAAAAGACCTTTTCAAAGTTTTTAGGGATAATTTTAATTTTTCCGCTTTTTACTGCTTCGATAGCCAAATCTTTTAATGACTTTTTATTTTTTCCAAAAGGTTTATTTAAGGCAACAAACCATTGATCCATTAATAATGGTTCTATTGGTGATTGGCATTTATAACAATGGCCGACTGTATGAGTGATTTCTTCGATTTTTTCTAAATTGTTCTGGTTTTTTAAAATTTCAATTACTTTTTCTCTTGCTTCAAAAATTTTTAAGCCATTTAATGGACCGGCGAGATTGTTTAAACGGCCATTAAAATCAATAATTTGTCTTGGATTTAAGTGATGATCTTTGCTAATTTCAAAGTCTAAAGGATCATGGGCAGGTGTTATTTTTAAAATTCCACTCCCAAAATCTTTTTCTACTCGATAATCAGAAATTATAGGAATTTCTCTTTTGGTAATTGGTTCAATAACATATTCGCCGATTAAATGTTGGTATCTTGTATCAGAAGGATTAACCGCTAAAGCAACATCACCAGGAATTGTCTCGGGTCGAGTGGTGGCCACGATTATTTTTTCGCTTTTATTTTTTAATTGATATTTTACATAATAAAGCAATCCTTTTTCTTCTTGATATTTCACTTCTAGATCAGAAAAAGCTGTTTGATGTTTTGGACAGTAATTGACTATTCTTTTTCCGCGATAAATTAATCCATCTTTGTAAAGCATTTCAAAAGTTTTTAAGACAATTTTAACGATATCTTTATCAAGAGTAAATTTTTCTCGAGAAAAATCGCAAGAAGCTCCTAATTTTTTTAATTGCTTATAAACAATTTTTCTATTTTTTTGAGTATATCGATAAATTAATTTATAAAATTCTTCTCTAGTAAAAGAAAAGCGAGATTTTCCTTCTTTTTCCAATTTTTTTTCAAAAACTACTTGTGTTTCAAAGCCAGCGTGATCTGTCCCAGGGAGCCATAAAGTTCTTTTTCCTTTTAGTCTTTGATAGCGGATTATTAAATCCTGTAAAGTAACAAAGACAGCATGGCCAATATGCAAAGGATCATTGGCATTAGGTGGAGGCATAATAATACAAAAATGCCCTTTTTTTGATTTAGGCAGATTATCTGGGTTAAAATAGCCGCTTTTTTCCCATAACCGGTAAATCTTTGGTTCTATTTTTTGAGGTTGATAAACTTTTGAATAAAGCATTGATTAAAAAAGTTTATTTGCTTCTATTTTAATATTTTGCCAATTGACTTTTGGGGCTTTTTTATAATAATAATCAAAAAATCCCGCTAAAGCAATCATTAAAGCATTATCTAGGCTATATTGAAGTTTAGGGAAAAAAATCTTTAAAGCAGGAAAGCTTTCTTTTTTCTCTAAAATTTTTTCTCTTAATCTTTTGTTAGCGCTCACTCCCCCGCCTAAAATTAAAGATTTAACCGAATATTTTTCAATGGCTTTAAAGCTTTTTTTTACCAAAACATCAGTAATTGATTCTTCTAACTCATAAGCAAAATAATTTTTTAAATCTTTTTTTTGTTTTTGGGACAGTTTTTGATAACTATAAAGAAGAGCTGTTTTAAGCCCAGAAAAAGAAAAATTAAAATCTAAAGAGTTAATCATTGGTCGAGGAAGAAAAATATCTTTTTTAACCCTTTTTTCTCTAACTTTTTCTGCTAATTTCGCTATTTCTGGTCCTCCCGGATATTTTAAACCTAAAATTCTTGCTCCTTTATCAAAGCATTCACCGGCAGCATCATCTAGTGTTTGGCCAAGAATTTTATAGTGAGAAAAATCTCTTAGGTAAATCAAAAGCGTATGTCCTCCAGAAACAATTAAGCCAATAGCTGGGAAAATTTCTTTTTTTTCTTTGAAATTAATTTCTTGTTTTTCTTTTAAATTAGGCAAAAGAAAACTTAAAAGATGTCCTTTTAAATGGCTAATGCCTATAATTGGTTTATTGAAATACCAGCTTAAAGTTCTTGCGAAATTGACACCAATTAAAAGAGCTATTTCCAGTCCAGGACGATTAGTCACAGCAATTAAACTAATTTGAGAAAATATTTTTTGAATATCTTTTTCTTTTGAAAATGCTTCTTCTAAAGCTTTTTTGAAAACTATGTCTATATTTTGGGCATGAGCTCGGCAGGCTAATTTTGGGACAACTCCTCCGTATTTTCGATGAATTTTGATTTGGCTAGCAACAACATTGGAAAGAGGCTGAATAATTATTTTCCCTTTCTTTTTTTGATTTTGAACTTTTAAGAAAGCAATAGAAGTTTCATCGCAAGAAGTTTCTATTCCTAAAATAATCATTTTAAATTGAAATAATCATTTAAAAATAAAAAAGTTTAAAATGATAGCGGCGCCAATGGGATTTGAACCCATATTCCGGGATTGAAGGCCCCGTGTCCTATCCGGGTTAGACGATGGCGCCTTAAAACCTTTAAAGTTTAACAAAAAAAAAGCCAAAAATCAACCCTCTTGACAAATTATAAAATTTATGATTTGCTTTTAATAGCACTTTAAAATTAATTAGGAGGTGTGCAGAATGAGAACAAGAGTAGTATTATGGGTTTTGGTGCTAATTGGAATTCTGATGGGTGGTTGTATTGTGGTAGAGCAGCCTTCGCAGCAATGCTGCCAGCCTCAGCAGTCGCAGCAATGTTGGTTGACGGTAACGTCAGCTAACAGTAGTGTGTGGGGATATGTGTTTGTTGATGGGCAAAATACAGGGTTTTACCTCCTCTGTTTGAGCTCCGTTACCATTCCAGTTCGGTGTGGGCCAGTAGTAGTTCAGGTTATAGACGAATACGGGGTAGCCAGTCATACGGAAATAGGCTACCCAAGAATAGGCTACCCCGCAGAAGTAGTGTTTTATTATTGGTAAATTTTCAGCCCCCTTTTTAAAGGGGGCTTTTCCTTGTTTAACTTATTTTTTATTACTATTTGAATTATTAAATTCTATCTTTGGCAAAGGAAAATGGAAACTATGAAGGGCTTTGATAATTATTAAGGTTCTTATTGTAAAATAAATTATTGAGATTAAGAATATACCTCCGATTATTAAAAGTAGCTTCCACCACATTTTAACAACCTCCTTATTAAATAAATTTTTAAAGAGCGAAGATAATAAATCATAAAACATTTATAAAAATATGTCAATTTTTCATTTTTTGTTTTTTATGATAAGATGAGAAAAATTCTATGAACTTTAAAGATTTAAAATTTTTCTTGATTATTTTTTTAGGGTTTTTTCTAATTAATTTTTTCCTTTTTATTGGATTAGGGATTTTTGATATTTTTTCTTTTAAGATTAAAAATTTATTTCAAGAAATAAAAACAGAGGTTGTTTCTCCTCCTGTTTTTATTTCCCCTTCTAATTTTGATAATCAAATAAACGAAAAAAAGGAGAAAGAAATTTTAAAAGATAATTTAAAAAAATATTTTTCCCAATATCAAGGCCGAAAAATTCTGATTTTAGAAAAATTTGATATTAAAGCGCCAATAATTGTTGTTAATAATTTAGATTTAAATTTAATTTATAAAAAGCTAAAAGAAGGAGTTGTCCTTTTCCCCAAAAGCGATATTCCGGGAAAGGGATATTCAATTATTATTGGCCATTCTTCTCAATATCCTTGGCAAGAAGGAAATTATAAGACCGTTTTTTCTCTTTTAGGAGAATTGAAAAAAGGAGACAAGGTTTATGTAATTTGGGAGAAAAAGGGATTAGTTTTTGAAGTAGAGGATTCAAAAATTTTTCTTCCTTGGTCAGAAGGAGGCCAGACAACAGAGATGGTTTTTCCAAAAGAAGAAAAACCCCTTCTAATTTTACAGAGTTGTTGGCCAGCCGGGATTGCTAAAAAAAGAATAGCTATTAAAACTTCGTTAGTTTTAGAAATAGATTTTTAATTATGGAAAAGAAAATAGGTAACTACGGCGAAAAATTGGCCGTTCGTTATTTAAAAAAGAAAGGTTATCAGATAATTGAGAAAAATTTTCGTCAGAAATGGGGAGAGATTGATATTATTTGTTTTGACAAAAAAACTAAAGAATTAGTTTTTATCGAAGTAAAAACAAGTAAAAGCAATTCCTTGATTTTACCAGAAGAGAATTTGACATTTTTTAAAAAGCAAAAAATTAAAAAAGCTATTTTAAGCTATTTCCTAAAAAATAGATATGAAGAGGTTAAGTGGCGTTTTGATTTAGTGGCAATTTTAATTTCAAATTTTAAACCTTTAAAATATCAAGTTAATCATTATATAAATCAAGAAGTTGATTTTCCTTGACAAAAATTATATTTTTTATTATAAATTCAATTAGTTCTTTAAAATTAGTTAAAAAGATCAAAGAAAATATTAAATAAAATAAATTGTTAATTTTGTCAAGAGGGTTTCCCTTCTCTACTAGAACTAAAAAGGCTTGTGGATAAATTGGGGAAAAATTATTAATTAATTTGTTTCACGTGAAACAAATCACATTTTTAAAATGTTTCACGTGAAACAAAGTGAATAAGTACAAATGTTTCACGTGAAACAAAGTCATTATCTTGAAATGTTTCACGTGAAACAAATTAACAAAGGAGGTGAGAAAATGAAAAGGGAGAAATTCCAAGAAATATGGTTAAGAAGACCCAAAGAACTGGTAATCTCAGAGATAGCAAGGTTGAAAAGCGATTATGTAAGCGCTAAGCTTTCCTATAAATACTATGTCAGCAAATCAGATAAGGATAGATATAGTCGATATAAAGCTTTCTATTTTGCTGCGATCCTGATAAGAAAAAGATTATTACGTAAAAAGAGATTATATGAAAAAGAGGCAGAAAAAATCCTAGAGATTATATTTAAAAAATATCCTTTTTTATCCCATAAATATTTACAGAATGTTTTTACTATTAATTGGTATAGTCTAAAAGCACTAGAAGAGAATTTTTCAAGAGGGGCTAATATTTAGCCCCTCTTTTATTATTATAAAGTTTGTTTCACGTGAAACAAATCACATTTTTAAAATGTTTCACGTGAAACAAATTTAATACCTTTTATGGTCCAAAAGCCAAAAATCCTTTATTTATCAGTGTTTCACACTTTGTTTCACACAATGTTTCACGTGAAACAAAGTGAATAAGTAAAAATGTTTCACGTGAAACAAAGCTATTATCTTGAAATGTTTCACGTGAAACATTTTAAAAGGAGGGCTTTAGCCCTCCTTTTTCTTACGTTTGGAGAATAACCACAAGATTACATAAATTTCTGCTATCAAAATTACTATAAGTAGAAAGTAAATAGCAAAAGCGATCATTCCTTTATCAATTAAAAAGGTAGTTGGAAAATTAGGATTATAGATTGCATCTAATATTTTATAAGCCTTTTCAAGAAAGAACTTATAAATACTGGCAGCACAGTAGATTACACATAAAAAAAGAATTGCTTTTTTAATCATTTCAAAGAACATTTTTTTCACTTCCTTTCTAAGGTGATAAAAAAAATAAAACATAAAAAAATAAATTTGTCAAGTTAGTCTTCCCTCTTGACAAATTTATGAAAATATTTTCTTAATGATAAAATAACCAATTCTAACTAGATAACCATCCTCCATCAATAACAAAGGTGGAACCAGTGATATAAGAAGATTCATCAGAGGCTAAAAATAAAACTAAATTAGAAACTTCTTCTGGTTTTCCTAAACGATGGAGGGGAATTCTATTTAAGGTATTTTTAAGGATTTGGGGATCAACTTTTAAAGGATCAACCATTGGGGTATCAATGGCGCCAGGAGCAATGGCATTTACCCGGATATTATAGGGCGCTAATTCTAAAGCCATTGCTTCTGTCATCGCCACAATTCCTCCTTTTGAAGCGCAATAATGAACAAGATTTGAAAAACCAATGCCTACTTGTCCCATTGCTATTGAGGCGATATTAATAATTGAACCTCTTTTTTGTTTGGTCATTTCTTTGGCCACTTCTTGAGCCATTAAAAAATATCCTTTTAAATTTATATTTATTGTTTGATCCCAATCTTCTTCGGTAATTTCTAAAAAGGATTTAAATTGGCAAATGCCGGCATTATTGACTAGAATATCAATTTTTCCCCATTGGTTAATAACTATTTTAATTAATTCTTCGATTTCTTTTTTATTTCTAACATCACATTTCAAAGGCAATGCTTTCCCTCCAAAATTTTTTATTTCTTGGACTACTTTTTCGCAGTCCGAGAATGAGATATCAGTAACTACTACTTTAGCTCCTGCTTTAGCGAGTGTTAGAGCATGGGTTCTTCCCATGCCTCGCCGGGCACCAGTAATAATTGCTACTTTATTACTTAGGTTAAACATATTTTTAAAATTAATTAACAGCAATACATTTTTTTAGGAATTTCTCCTTCTTCAATTTTACCAAAAGGATTATTAAATTGTCTAATTTTTTCTATCATTTCTTGATTTTCTTTTGTTTGAAGATTTTCCTTTTCTAAAAAGTTTCTTAATTTTTTCATTAATTCAGGAAGATTGATTTTGACTGGGCACTGGTAATAACAATTTGAGCATAAAGTGCAGGCAAAGCAATTCCCTGAAATGGCTTTTTTAAGATTTTGAGAAAAAGCTGAAAATATTACTCCTTTGGAGCCCAAATATTTATCTCCATAATATCTCCCAATTTGATGAAACACAGGACAAAAATTAAGACAAGCTCCGCAATTAATACAATAAAGGAGCTCTTGGAATCCTTCTTGAATTAATTTTTCTCGGCCATTATCAAGTAAAATTAAAAACACTTTTTTTGGCCCCTGGGCACCAATAATTATTTGATTTAAAATATCAGCTGTTTTTGAGGGACCAGAAATAATAGAAACATAAACTGGAAAATCTTGACCTGTTCCAAAAATAGCAGAAGCTTTTACTATTTTTAATCCTTCTTCAATAGTTTCAACAATTTTTTCAAAACCAGAAATAATAATATGAGTTTCTGGCCAGCGGGAAACAAGAGAAATATTGCCTTCATTTTCTAAAATGAGTAATCGTCCATCAGAAGTGATTGCATTAGCTCCAGTAATTCCTACTTCTGCTTCCTTGATTTTTTCCCGAAGGATTTCTCGAATTACCCCAGCGATTTTTTCTGGCTTAGGTTCGACTGTTTTTTGAAACTTCTCTTTAATTTTTCTTGAAATATCTTCTGGGTCTAAATGAACAGCAGGTAAAACTGGATGAGATTCTTTTTCTTCCATTAATTGGCAAATAAAATCTCCTAAATCTGTTTCTATTAATTCTTTGTCTTTTAAAAAATTATCATCTTCTATTTCCTGAAAAGCATTTGTTTTAGTTTTAATAATTTTCTTTTTATCTTTGACTAAATCTTTAATTATTTCTCTCGCTTCTTTATCGTTTTTTACTTCAATAACCTCCACCCCATTTTCTCTTAAAGATTTAATGGTTTTTTGCTTTAAAATATCAATATTTTCTATAGATTTTTTCTTAATTTTGAAAAGTTCTTCTCTAAATTTTTCGTATTCTAAATTATTTTTCAAAAGAGCTCTTTCTCTTTTGGTTTTATATTCTAAGACAAAAGTCCATAAAATTTTTTTTGTTTTTTCAGAAAGAAAAATTTTTCCCATATTTTAATTTTTAATCATTTTTGATTTTACCAATGGGCATTAGATATAAAGGCTGTTCATTATTTTTAAATTCTAATATTTGTTTTATCTTTTCATCATCGAAAGCACCAATGGTGACAGTTCCTAAATTTAAAGCAGTAGCTTGTAAGTAAATATTTTGAGCACAATGGCCAGCTTCCATATAAACATAACGAATTCCCCTTTCACCATATTTAGAAGTAGTTTTTTCAAAAACTGCCGAGATGATTATAATCAAAGGAGCGTTTTTAATAGCTGACTGCTGAAGACCAGAATTATAAATTTCTATTTTTTTATCACCTTCTTTTATTTGAATTAACTCATGATTTTGGGGATTGTATTTATAAATTCCTTCTTTTAAATTATTAACATTTGAAACATTAAGATAAATCTCTAAAGGGTAAAGAGCGCCGGCTGAAGGAGCAGTTCGAAGTCCTTGAGGATCAGTGATTCCTTGCCCTGCCCATAAAATTTGAGATATTTCTTCTAAAGAAAGAGATTCTTCTTTATATTCCCTGATAGATCTTCTCTTTAATAAAGCTTCTTCTAATGAGGTATTGCTTTTTTTTCTTGGCTCAGGTAATTTAATAACATTTTCTGAAGGAATAATATTTTCTATTTGCTTTTCTTCTGTTATTTCTTCATTAATTTTATTGTTAATTTTCTGATTTTGTTTTGGCCAGTATAAAAAACCAACCAATAAAAGGCAAAGAGTAATAATGATATAAAAGGATCCTTTTTTATAATTCATTATTATTTTATTATTATTTTAAATTTTTATTTAAAATTTTAATCTAGCTCCTCAAAAAGTTGAGATAATTCCTTAATTTCTAAATCCGGACTATTTTCTTTTAAGTGGAGATAACATAATGGACAAGCAGTACATAAAAATTCCGCTTTTGTTTTTTTGGCTTGGTTTATCCTATCAAGGGCAATTTTTTTAGCTAATTCTGGTTCGTTATTAATAACTCCTCCTCCACCTCCACAACAAAAAGAATTGTTTTTATTTAATTCCATTTCTTCTATTTCATAGCCCAGATTTTTTATAATTTCTCTTGGTTCATCGAAAACTCCCATTTGTCTACCTAAATGGCAAGGATCATGATAAGTAACTTTTTTATTTTTTATTGAATTTTTTATTTTTTCTTTTTTTGATGATGTTTTTAAAAATATTGTTTGACTAATATGCTCTATCTTTAAATCCCATTTTTCTTTTAATACTTTTGGATATTCTGTTTTAAAAACCAAAGCACAAGCCGGACAATTGGTGATAATTTTTTTTACCCCATGTTCTTTAAAAATTTGATAATTTTTTTCGGCTAATTTTTTGAAATCTTCAAAATAACCTGCCTTTAAAGCAGGGGATCCGCAACAAGCCTCTAGCTCTTTCAATTCAATAAAATCAATGTTTAATTTTCTTAAAATTTTTTTGTATTTTTCTTGGAAATCCTTTAAAACAAATTTAGTCAGACAACCAGGATAGTATAAAATATTTCCTCCTAAAATTTTCTCAAAAAAATTCATATTTAAAGAATTTGTTTTAAGAGAAGATAAGCTAATATTAAAAGTAAGCTACCAGAAATAAGTCTCATATACTTTCTGAAAGATAAACGCCATTTTTCTATTTTTTGGGCTTTTGTGAAGGCAAAGCCGATTAAAATAATAATAATAATTAAAGGTAAAACAAAGAAAAAGTTATACCATAAAAGATAGAATTGATAAATCACATTTTTTTGAGCCAGGATAGTAGTATAAACTAAAGGTAAACCAGAAGTACAAGGAAGATCAACTAAAGATGCTAGAATTGATAAAATAAAAGCAGAGGGAAGGGTCCCTTTTTTCATTAATTTTTCTAGCGTTGGTTTGGCAAATTTTGGAATTTCTAAAGAAATCCCTTTGCCATAAAAGAAGAAGTCTTTAACCATTAGTATTCCAGAAATTAAGGCTATAATTCCAACAGTTATTTTAATTTTTTGAATAAAGCTAATAATAGAAATTAGATTTAATAATCCCAACATAAACAAGAAATAAGCTAGAAAGACTCCGATAACAAAGACAAAACCGATTTTTAAGGCTCTTCTTGGGGAACCAATTGCTAAAAGATAACTTAAAAGAAAAATAAGGACAGAAAAAGTACAAGGATTAATACCATCAGCCAGCCCTAAAATTAAACCCGCTAAAAGCAATGAGTTTTTTGATGAAATTTTAAATTCTTTATTTAAAAGATTAAATTTAATAATTGTTTTTTCTTCGGGGGTAAATGTTTTTGGGTTGGGCATTTGAGTAAGGGTTTGTTTTAATTCAGAGACAGGACAGGGACAGTTTTTTCTAAGGCACTCTTTAATGATATTTTCTAGATTGTCTTTTATTCGTTCATCTCCCACTAAATAAGTATTTCCCAGAAACACCATGGGGAAACCCGAGTAATTAAGACCATAAAATTGTTGAAGTTTATTATATAATTCTAGATTACCTTTATCTTTAACATTATAAATTTCTAAATCTAAATTATATTTTTGAGCTATTTTTTCAATAAAAGGAAGAAGAGCCTCACATTGAGGACAATTATCATTAATAAAAAGATAAATACATTCTAATTTTTGCTTTTCCGAAGAAAGAACAGGGGAAAAAACAGTTGAAGAGGTAGGGGAAGAATTTGGTAAAGTTGGATTTTGAATTTTTTCTAATGGATCTGGACAAGAATTTTTAAGGCAATAAATTACCTTTTCTTCTATTTCATTTTTTCTATTTTCTGAATAGCCAATAATAGGAGGAAAATCTCCGATAAAAAATGTTGGCACCCCTTTTATTTGGCTGTTATAGGCTTTTGATAGTTTATTAAATAAATCAGCATTTTCTTTGGAATACCAGACTTCGTAGCTTTTTATTTCTAATTCAGGATATTTCTTTTTTAATTCCTCCAAAAACGGTTTAGCTTGAGAACAGTGAGGGCAACCATTTCCCCAGAAAAAATATAAGAAAACGCTTTTTGATTTCTCTATTTCTTCGCCCTTTAATAAACTTGGAAAGTTGAAAAGCAGAGTGAAAATTAAAATAAAAAAAATTAAAAAGGCTCTTTTCTTTTGCATATTTTTTGAGATTTAAAAAGTAACTTTATTTTAACTATAATTTTTTTAGTTGTCAATTAGAAATTTTTAATTTTTTTTAAAAAAGGTATAATGATAAAATAGATTTTAGAGATTATAAAATTTTGAAAAACAAATTTTTCGATGATTTAAAATCAGCTTAATTAGAGGCTGTAATAATTAAAAAATTAAAGAAAATAAAATATGGAGAAATTTTATTGCTCGCATTGCCAAAAAATTTTTGAAGCTGAAGGAGAAAAAATATTTTGGGAAGATAAAATTTACGGAAAGTGTTTTAAAAAAATAGCTTATTGTCCTGATTGTCAAAAAGAATGTGAGGAATATCGGGTTAATAAGAACTCTCGGTCTTGTTCAAACAAGTGTTCAAATTGCCCTGGTTGTTTTGGTTTTTAAAGTGGACTCAGGGAGAATCGAACTCCCGTCTCCGCCATGCGAAGGCGGTGTTTTGCCACTAAACTATGAGCCCTAAAAATTAAGGTTGGAAAAGATATTCAGGAAGAAATTGAACTTTTTTTACTTCTTTAAATTGTTTAGCAGTTTCCTCTATTTGCAACCACAAAATCCCTACTCGGCAAGCTCCACCAATGCTTTTATTTAAAGGATCATTAAATTCTAATATTAAGGTACCATCATTTTTTAAATTAATTGATTTTAAATCAAAACCCTCTAAAGGAAATTCAGTAGTAATTCCTTCTTTTTTTTCTTCTTCGGTTAAAATTTCTTTTCCTTTCAAGATTAAGATTTTTAAAGCATCTTTAATAGGTGTAGAGCTAAAAGGGATATTTCTTTCTATGGGTATTAATCCTTCCTTTGAACATTTTATATTTCCATTTAAATCTTTATCTTGGTTAGGGTTATAAAAGTATAAAAGAATAGCTTTCGATTTATTTTCAACAAATCTTATCGGAATTTCAAAAACTTTTTGATTTTCTATTAAACCAGAGGGATTGTTAGAAAGGAATCTTAGTTTTCCCCATTGATTAATTTTTTCTTTCTCAATAGAAAATTCCATTTTTCCTTGAAAGGGAACAAAGTCTTCTTTCATCCAATCTTGAGTAGCAGTTAAAATAGTAGAAGAAATAAGATTGTCTTCATTATCATATAATTCTGCCCTGAATTCACCCTCGAAGAACCAATTACCTTTTGCTTTCCCAGAGATGGTAAAAGGACTAAAAACATTTTCTGTTAAAGGTTCTATAACAATTATTTCTCCAAAAGTTGGTTTGAGACAATATGAAAAAGATCGGGAAACTCGCCATTCGATTAAGCCTTCACAACACTTTTTTTCTATAGATCCTAATAAAGGATTACGATTGATCTTTTCGTATTCTTTGCCACATTCGTTAATTGAATGATTATTAGAAGGAAAATGAGGTGTAGGAGCAATGGCTTTTTCTTTTTTAAAGATAAAAATATAAACTAAGGCTCCTATTAATATTAAAGAGAAAATTAAAAAAAGGAATAGTTTAAAATTTTTCATAGTTTTTCATTATTATTTATATTAACCCATTTTTTGAAAAATTACCACTCTTTTTTTGACAAAAATTTTTTAAAATATATAATGAATATATATTTTAAAAGGTTGAATTAAGATTATAAACTTAAAAATTTAATATTATGCCAGGGTTTGATGGAACTGGCTCTTTGGGGTTTAGGTCCTGGTACTGGTTGGGGATTAGGTCCTTGTAAAGGAGGAAGAGCTTGGTGCAGAGGTTTTAGTCGTGTTTTTATTGGAGAAAGTACGTAGGTTATGCTTATTCTCCTAAAAATGAGTTGAGGTTTTTGGAAGAAGAGATTAAAGATTTAGAGGAAGAATTGAAAATTTTAAAAGAAGAAAAAAGAGGCTTTAGAAAAGGAACTCAAAGGGCAGAAATAAATATAACCCCCCTTCCTTAATAAAATATAAAGAAGGGGGTTATTGTAATAAAATACCTTAAAAGAAAGAGAAAATTTTGTTTAAAGTTTTCATCTTAGATATAACATTTAAAAATATAAGTTCTATAATTTAAACAATGTCAATTTTTAATTTTAATAAAGAAAAAATTGCTATTTTTTCTATTATAGCAAATGTTATTTTAGCAGGCAGTAAAATTGCCGTTGGTTTTATTTCTAAGTCTAACGCTGTTTTAGCTGAGGGTATTCATTCTTTTATGGATATTTTTGCTTCATTAATTAGCTATTTAGGTATTAAAATAGCTCAAAAACCAGAAGATAAAAAACATCCTTATGGCCATTATAAATTTGAGGTATTAGCAGGTCTTTTGATTAACTTGGTTTTATTAGGAACAGGCTTCGGTATTATTTATGAAGGTTATCAAAAAATTTTAAATCCCTCATCTATAAAAATTCCAATATTAGCTTTTGGAGTAATGATAATTTCTGTTATTGTTAATGAATTAATGTGTCGGTTAAAAATTCACTTTGGCAAAAGAGAAAGCTCTGTGGCTTTACTCTCTGATGGTATTCACTCTCGAGTAGATGTTTTTACTTCTTTGGTTGTGTTTTTTGGTTTAATCTTAAATAAATATTAGCTTTATACCGATTCTCTTTTAGCTATTTTAATTGGTCTTTATATTATTAAAGAATTTTTACTATTGGAAAAGAAGCGATCGATTCTTTATTAGATGTTGCCGCTCCGCCTGAAATTGAAAATAAAATTAAAGAAATTGTAAAAGCTCAAAACATAGAGCTTTTCAATTTAAAGACCCAGAAAAAAGTTCAGTTATAACAGCTAATTTAGAAATTATTTTGCCAAAAAGTTTAAACGTTGAGGAGGCAACAAAAATTTCGGAACAATTAAAAGAAAAATTAATAGCTGAAATTAAAAATTTAGTTTATGTGGCGATTCAAATTAAAAGCCACGACGCCGGGATTGAATTTTATAAGCCAGCTTTTGGCTGGGGTAAAGGTTTTGGCTGGCAAAGAAGGGGAAGATTCAAAAATAAATTAGAAGCAGCAAAAGGAGCTGGGCCCGGTGGCTTTTGCGTTTGTCCCCAGTGCGGTTATAAAGTTAGCCATCAAAGAGGCGTGCCTTGTTCAGAGATGTTTGTCCTTACTGCCAAATACCGCTAAAAAGAGGTGACCTCGAAAAATAAACATTAAATAATAAAATATGCCCAGACCAAGGATTTATCGAAGAATAAGGTGTCGGTTAAGAGCTTGCTATTTTAAACCCGTAGGTACTCCTTTGAGATTTTTAGAAGTTATAGAGTTAACAAAAGAAGAGGTAGAAGCTTTAAGATTAAAACATTTATTAGATTTAGAGCAAATTGAAGCGGCAAAAGAAATGGGAATTTCTCAGCCAACTTTTCAAAGGACACTCCAATCTGCTTATAGAAAAATTGCTGAGGCTTTGATTAATGGAAAAGCAATTAGAATAGTAGATCTGTGAATCAAGAGCTATTCAATTTTAAAAATTAATTTTTAAAAATATGATTAAAAAATATCTTTTGCCGCTTTTAGTTTTATTTTTAATTACTTTTTCAGCTGCTTTTCTTGGTTCGTTTTTTACTAGAAAAAGCATTTCTAATTGGTATCAATTTCTTAAAAAAACCTTCTTTTGCTCCACCGAATTGGCTCTTTGCTCCTTTTTGGGCTTTGTTTTATATTCTTATGGCAATAGCTGCTTTTATTATTTATAAGAATAAAGGCAGAGGAGGTGCCTTTTCTGTTTTAAAATTTTATTTTTTCCAGTTAATTTTAAATGCTTTGTGGTCTATTATATCTTTTTTGGTTTACGTAATCCTTTTTTGGCTTTTATTGAAATTATCTTTTTGTGGCTAATTATTCTTTTAACTTTAATTAAATTCTATAAAGTAGAAAAAATAGCTGGCTTACTTCTTCTCCCTTATTTATTTTGGGTAACTTTTGCCACAATTTTAAATTTTTCGATTTGGTTATTAAATTAGATGAAAAATAAATTATGAGACTGTGGTCTATTCACCCCAAATATTTAGATTCAAAAGGGTTAGTTACTTTATGGCGAGAAGGGTTATTAGCAAAAAAAGTTTTAGAAAATAAAACAATTAGTCTATCGACTTGCGAAGTCGATAGATAATAGAAAATTAAATTTTAATCTTCGATTTAGAGTTTTTAGAAAAAAAATTTTTCTTTGTCGGGCTGGTGGGATTTGAACCCACGACCTTCTGCTCCCAAAGCAGACGCGCTAAGCCACTGCGCCACAGCCCGAATTAAATATTTTATCAAATTTTTAAAATTTTTGAAACTTTTAATTTGCTTTCTGATAAATAAAAATATTTTTTCCTATTCCGTTTTTATTTGGAATTTTAATAATTTTTATAAGATCGAAATTTGTTAATGGAAAATCGCAAGAAATAATTTTTGTTTTTTCTTGGATTTCTTTTAATAATTTTGGTTCTAACTTTTTAATAAGAGAAGAGCTTAAGTAAAAATAAATAATATCGGCTTGAGAAAGATTGGTTTTAAAAAAATTTTGTCGATAGATTTTGATTTTTTTATTAATCTCTTTAAATTTAAATTTTAGGAAAAATAATTTTATTTTTGAAAGAAAATAAGGGAAAAAATTTTTTTCAAGCCCAATATAAATAGCCTTAGGGTTTTGAAAATAAGCTTTAAAAAGAAAACGACCATCGCCAGAGCCTAAATCGTAAACTATTTCATTTTCTTTAATTTCTATTTCTTTTAAAATTCTTTCAAGAGTTTTATAGGGGACAGGAATAAAAGGGGTTTTTTCAAAAAGAATTTCTAAAATTATTTTAACAGCTAAAAAAACAAAAAATAAAATAATTAGAATTAATAAAAACATTTTTCTTTATTTTACAAAGATTTATAAAATAAAAAAAAGCCTACTCGGCTAACGCCTTTCGGCTTTTGAAAATCTTTAAGAAACTTCTATAATAATTTCACTGTTATTTAGCATTTTTTTAAGAATATGTTTTATTTCTTCGGCTCTTTCTGCTGTTTCTTGGAAGCTATTATTGTTATCTTTTGTCCCCTTGATAGTAATAGTATTGGCTTGAATTTCGATAGAAAACCCTTGATTCTTAAAAATAATTAAAAAATTTTTGTCATTTTTTTTCTTAACAATAATTTTGCCAATTTTACCCTCCTTTTTGAAAAATTGAATAATTTTTTCAAGACTTTCCATTTCTTTTCCCCCCTAATGAAATTTTTAAAGAACTTTTTGGGAAATTAAATATATCATCTTTTAAGTTTTCTGTCAAAAATTTTTAGATAAGTGCCCTCGGGAGGAATCGAACCTCCATCTCAGGCTTAGAAGGCCCGTGCTCTGTCCATTGAGCTACGAGGGCAATTTGAGCTTATTTTATCAGTTTTTTTTATTGAAATCAAATAATTTTTATGGTATATTTTAAAAAATGGTGACCATGGTGTAATGGTCAGCACGGCAGTCTGTGGAACTGCCAGTGAGGGTTCGAATCCCTCTGGTCACCCTGGTTAGTTCTTTAAAAAATAATATAAATAAAGGGGATAAAGGGGGCGTTTTGGATGTTTTGGATGTTTATGTTTATTTTGTTAGGTGTTATTTTGGCGGTTTTTTTTTATTTAAAAAACAAGAAGATCAAAAGAAAATTTACAAGATATGAAATGAAACACACTAAGTTAAACTGAGGTGGCTTTTGCCACCTCTTTTTATTTTATTCTTTTCATCATATAAGTTTTAAAAA